>Ga0315915_1000925_pt1 | contig 33553 bp, 14 predicted proteins | sample MpolbnodulesMG_FD_207738 | JGI IMG/M metagenome (GOLD analysis project Ga0315915, IMG submission 207738) | Medicago polymorpha root nodule microbial communities from Los Angeles, California, United States - branched nodules | ecosystem: Host-associated > Plants > Roots > Nodule | place: USA...
ATGTTTACAAGAGTTCCTTCAAATTAAAGCCCTAATTCTTCAACTCCTATGTAAAACAAAGCTCCCCCAAACTTCAAGTACCCCTTGAATTTGGTGCTCTTTGAATCTTTGGATCCTTGAATTACCCGTGCACTCCTTCGATCTCTTCACTCGAGTCTTCAATGCTACGTCCGGTAAACGAACCCTCTCAACCTTTATCAATGGATTTAATTGTTTTAAATGTATTAAAATATTTTTTTGTCTTTTTCATTTGTCATTCATGACCTAGACTTTTTCTCTTTTATTAATTATCATGACTCTGAAACAACAGTCAACATCTATCAATGAATTTAATTGTCTTAAATGCATTAAATTGGTTTTTGTATGTTTCATTTATCTTTCAAAAATGAATTTAATTGTCCTTGTTTATAATACTTCATCTGTTTCAAAATGAACGTCAATGCATCATTAGAAGAAATGAAATAACTATTTTACTAAATTAAGTTAAAGCAATGTTTTGGAAATAGTGCCTAGAATATTAATTGGAGAGTACAATTAGTAAGAAATAATTAGTAGTACATTGAAAACTAAGTGACAATCATTTCAAAACAATATTTTTTTTATAAAAGCGGCATTCATTTTGAAACGGAGGGAGTAATATTTTTTTTCCTTCCCGAGTCCTTGTACAAAACTAAACGTACACTTTTGTCTCCTTTAAATTTTATGAATTATATAACATTCAACCTCTGTCAATGTATTAATTGTCTTAAATGCAATAACCACGTGTACAACACAGGTTAAGAAGTGGGTCATATCCTTGAAAGTAACATCTTTCACTTTGTAGTATATATACATAGTCAAGTATTGAATTTCCTTGAAAAAAGTATTACATGTCCTTGAAAGTAACAGTTAAAATTTCATGGATTTAATTCTCTTTCTCGTTCTCAGTTTGTGCATAACAAGTTGCAAACTTGAGGCAAGAAGCAAAATTTTACTAGATGAAACAAATAACTTTACACTATCATATAGCATCGAGGTATTTTTTATTATTCATCGTCCGTTATTAGTTTAATTTATACATGATGTAGTTGATTGTAATTTTGGTTAATGAATTCAGGATTTTGTGGCCGATAAATTTGATTGTGTTGATATCTACAAGCAGCCTGCTCTACAACACCCTTTACTGAAAAAGCACAAAATTCAGGTATAATAGTTGAACAATTTATAATATTAAATATCTTACTTTATTGCATTGTGAAAACTAGTTCTTATTTCATGAAAATGAAGAGAATGATATATAATGGTAACTAACATATAATTCAAGATTTGTAACCTTAAATTTTCATTCAAAATTACCTTTATTTGTTTGTAAAGAATTTCAACTTCAACTATAATTCATTTTAATTAATTTTTATTTTATTCCCTCTTCATTGAAACATATGTAGCTTCTCCCAACTTTTGCAAATAACATTGTGGGAAGTAGACCATCTTATAGTAAAACAGCGGATGATTGTCCATTGGGAAAAGTGCCTATCTACAACAGGAGAAGAAGACATCAGATTATTACTAATTCATCTTCAAAATTACAAATTCATGATTTTCAACGGCATTCTCAAAGTTCCCCTGGCTATCATGTAAGTGGATATTTTTAATCAATACATTTTACATGGAATATTATAACATTATGTATTTATCAATATTAGGAAAAATGACCAACTAAAATAATGCCGCACCAAGACAGAACACAAAACAAAGTCGCATTCTGACGACGGAATCACAAAAAAAAGATATATTTAAAAACCACTTATTGAAATAAAAGAAGAGAAAAAGTGACGCAAAATGGGTGATTATTGGTCCAAAAATGGCACAAAACCAACACATATCGGTAGGAATAGCAAATCAAGCCAATCCATCTTGCTACTAAACCGTCTAAAATGGGGCAAACCAACTAGCGGTATATGGTTTAAAACCTCATCCCCGCCCCTTTTTATGGTGAGTCAGAAGGTTGGTGTGTTTTTCCGTAAAATCTTTATTAAAAAATATTAATTAAAAAATTCACAAAAACTATGTGAAAAGTGTAAAAACAATAATAAAAATAAATACAATTTAATGAAGCTTAAATATATAACTCACGAGACCAACAAAAATAAATAAATAAATGATCATTCAAACATCCATAGTTTATCATAAAAAATCTAGAACAAGTCAACAAGACATCTAAAGTAGCTTTAAAAAAAATGGTTGAAATAAAAATGCAATGGGTTCACTAAAGTGATTAAATTAAATGAATTTTCTCTCTCCACTTTGTATTTCAAACATACGAGAAAATTAGAAAATGGATCGTAACTTATAAGAAGAATGAGTGAAAAGAGGATATTTTTACTATTATTTAAACCGGATGAGCCAAACCGCCTTATCACCACCATATTATTTTAGTGGGGGTTTAGTAAGGAAAGTTAACTATTAGGTGAGGTGCAAAATTATAATGCCTAAACGTTAGGTCAAACCGGTCAACATATAGAGCCTAACCCAATTTCCCATCTCTACTTTTTTATGGACGAGGAAGAATGAACTAGGGTTACAAGAGAGAAAGGTGGCTAGGTGTATGTGCAAGATAGGTAGAAAAATATGAAATTTTAAATTTAAGACATAGTGTGTGTGAAAAATCACTTTAACATTTTAAAATTGTATAAAATATGAAATATTGTGTGTTTTTGTCTTCTCTAGACTGTTACCCTTGATACCCAAAATATGATATTTCATGGAGCATACGCGGCCATAGCTGGGTATGATCTATCAGTTCAAGCAAAGCAATATAGCATGTCTTACATTTGGATTGAAAGTGGATCAGGAACACAACTAAATAGCATAAAAGTTGGAGTTGGGGTTAGTTAATTTTTATTACGTTTTCTCGATATTTTCCTCTCATGACATTGCATTCATTTAGAGAGATAATGATAGAAAAAACACAGTCATTCTTTTATAATATACTACTCACATCTTCTCTTTGTTATGTAAAAGGTTTTTCCAGCCTTATATCAAGACAACCAACAACGACTAACTAGTCGATGGACGGTAAGAATATAAATTTAACGCATTTAATAATATAAGACCATCTACGGTGGTGAGTATTTCACCTATTTAGAACCATATTAAATAGGAACCCCTATTATAGAACAAATAAATATGGTGCTTGTACATAAGAGTGGTTATGGGAGCACCCCCTCTATCTTCCTTTCTTTTATCCCCCTAAATAAATTGTATTAAAATAAATAATTTTTGTTGAAATTTCATGATTTAACGTTATTGGTGGGACTAGTTTTGTCATTTTTTCTAAGGTGTTAGGTTGGAGAGATTGGACACTCGTTCAGTATTAATATTAGTAAATGCTAAAATTGATGATGTGTATATATAGGACCAAGTTAAACATCACTGTGGATGGTCTAATGTGATGGAAATAAAAAATAAATACATATTGTTATTGTGCTGAAGCTTAATTTGATATAAACATGCAGGCAGATGGTTTTAAACAAACTGGATGTTACAATGATAATTGTCCGGGTTTTGTGCAAGTCAATAGTAACAAAGATTATTCTCTTGGAATTGTCATGTCGCCCACTAATTCAATTGGATCAACTGAAAAGGTTGCCTTTTTTCTCAAAATCAAACAGGTAAATTTGTAATTATTGTAAATACATACAAATATATTATACATTATTATATATATTTTTGCAAACTATTACATCAAATTTAAAGTGTTTATAAAATTATTTTTGTTTGACAATATTATATTTAAAACTTGTATTAAGTAATTACTTTAATATTTTTTAAAAAAAAGGATAATTTAAGTAATTGAAAAGAATGATAATTAAATATAGGATCTTAATAATTTATAACTCTTTATGAAGAACTCATTATGAGTGAATGTTTTTGTTTTTTTAATTAGTCTTAATATGATTGGTTAACATATTCTCCTAATATTTCTCTTACCTTTTTAAATAAATGTAGGATCGATCTACAGGTCATTGGTGGTTACTTATGGATCGTGAATCAATACCAGTGGGATATTGGCCAAAAGAGTTATTCAGTCACTTAAGTACGGGAGCATCAAAGATTCGATTTGGAGGTCAAACTTATGCTCCACCTAATACGAATAGTCCCCCAATGGGTAGTGGAAGATTGCCTAAAGAAAAATTTGAAAACTCGGGTTTTATGGCAATACTTAAGATTATTGATTCACAATATAATGAAGTTGAAGTAAAACCTGAAGACATGAAGCCATATAGAGATACTAATTCAGATTGTTATGACTTGATATACAATGGTTTTGAAGGACGTCTTTATAGGCAAGCTTTTCTTTATGGCGGGCCAGGTGGACGAAATTGTGGTATATGATTGTATTGACAACTATATTTAATAAAACTATGATTCGTCCTTGATATATATTGTTATACCCTTGGCCCAAAACAACATAATTAACAAAAAATTTGTGGAAAAGTAAAACTTTATGCTTATAATTAACAAAACCACATTTCACAAAGGTATACATAAATCATAAAATTTGATAAATTTTCTTTTCTTGAAAACTAATTGATTTAAATTAGTTTATTAATCGATTATTGATTGTCAAATTTAGCAACTATATTAAATCTTCGTCAAGTAATAAAATTTATAAGTTCATCTCTACGGGGATTATGAAATTGCAAATTAACTACTACATTTTTTATTTGTTGATAAAGCTAGAAATGGATTAAAAGAAACCAGAAGCTGACTGAACCTCTTACAACAACTAGTCCATAGAAACCCTAGTAAAAGGTAACCCTAAAGAATACCTAACAAGAAAGGTTGAAATAAAAGATGGAGGGTACTCCCACCATTGAGAGGAGCAAGGGGCAAGACCTTGACCATTCCTGGCCAAAGTATCAACCACCATGTTCCCCTCTATAAGTACATGAGTGAAAATACATCTAATTTGCCTACAAAAGTGCATACAATTATGCCATCCTGTATTCATTCTCCAAGGAACACCTTCTTGCTTGCTGAAAGCTTTCACAATCAATCCAAATATATCTAAGGTCCAGATCATCAGCTTTTTCCATGGCAAACATACAAGCACCAAATTCAGCTTCTAAAGAAGATTCAATGCCAATATTCTGAGCCAAAGCTCTTATAAAGAAAGATGAAGAAGCTCTAAAGACAACACCATTGGAACCACAAAGAGGATTTCCAAATGATGAGCCATCACAGTTAACTTTAGTGCAACTAGGTGGGGGAAATATCCAAGAGACATCCTGGATGGAGAGATCTTTCTAGCCTTCGTAGGTATGCCAAAGAGTCTAGAAACCTTGAAGTCTTGCATGCCAGTAGATCCCTTAACAATATCAAGAAAAAAGATGCTATGAAAAAGAGTGATCATGGAAGAATGCTGGTTGGAGAAGTATCTTTTATTTATTTCCATCTAGATGCTCCGATGACATGAACAATAGAAGAATTCATCACATATTTGTCCAGTTTACTAGTAGTAGTATTCACACTCAGCAGAAGAGAGGTTATGGAAGATAGATCAAGCAGTTGATCAGTCCCTTTCACCAGCCATTCCCATAACTAATAGGTAACAGGGCACCTAAGAAAAATGTGTTGAGAAGATTCATTTGTTTTATCGCAGAAGCAGCATATAGAAACAATGGAGCAACCTGTTAGCCTTGTAATTTCGACATGCTATAATAAATGTAGTCAGTGAAGTTTGACTTAGGTTTTGAAGAGAATTAATGAGTTCGACTCACCAGTTTGATCGAATTTATGGACTTAAAAGAGATTTGTTGTTTTTATGGTGAGTGTTCGACAAGCAAGCAAGAGTCGAAGAGAAGTTAATTGTCAAAGGATATTAATTGAAATTCAAATATGTCTATAATAGTTATTAGAAGTTATGTTAGAACATTTTTGTTTAGGTAGTTACTTAGTATAAATAGTAGTTTTTGATAGGAAAAACAGGTCAAAATTCAATCATACAAAAAACGTACACTCAAACTATCCGCATTAAGAGATAAACGAGTAATAAGTCACAATATATGAATCTGTGTACCAATTTACATTCGATCAATGCAATTTACGTTTATTTCTTTAAATTCCATTGCAATTTACTTGTTCTTTTCAAGCAATTTACTTTATTCCTTTGAATATAACTTCAATGGGTTCAACCATCGTTGGATTCGACAGTTATATTCATATTCTGCATTATAATATCAAGAACATTCATCATTTTTCTGGAAAATAACAAACACAATGTATCCCAAAGATTTACTGGTTGATCTTGCAAGTAACTATTTTTAAACCAGCGGTTGTGTACCAAAAACCAAGGTAAACAAATTGGCCCGCCTAGTGGGACTGTTTGTGCTTTTTGTGTACATTTTTCTTGAAAGTTTTTTCTGTTAAGACGTGTGATTCTTGTTGTGTATGTTCTTAAGAAATAAGAAGCAATTTCAAAAAATTGTACGTCCTCCACGCAATAACGATTCGCCATCAAGCCCAACAATGCCATCGATGGCGGATACAACGTTTGATGCGACTTCACAACAAAGCCCACAAGCAACACCAAGAAGACATCCACAACGTGAGTTATGATCAAAATACAACACATGGGTCAGCACAGCCATGCGATCTGCCTAGGTTCAAGAAAACCAATCTTTCCACCCTTCTCTGTACCGAACTGGATTTAGGTCTTTTCATAAAAGATGTAGATAAAGGTGTTAGCTTTCATTTACCATTGGATGGAATCCATTTTCCCTCTAGAACTTGAGTTGTGATTTAAACACCGCACTTGGGTCATGATGCGTTGTTAATGAAATTTCAGTACAATCCTTTTAGTGGACTGTTCAACATCTACAAAAGTAGTAGTGATTCTAAGAAAGTAATTAGTGTGTAAAGTAAAGTTAAGGACCCCTAAATTACATATATAGATGAGGGAGTGTGTTCGAGCATAAGTAGAAGTGATTACCCCAAGATAATAACAAGCTTAAATATGAACCGAAGATGACATGGAAATAGAAAGTGAAAGATAATATGGATGATGCTACGAGGAATATTAGTAGAGAGGTAAACACTTAAATTAGAATGGAGAATGGGGTATACTATTAGAATGAAATATGTAGTAATGGAGAGAACAAATAACGAGAGTAGATTCCAAATGTAGTAATGAATAACAAAGGAATGTGATGTGTACATATGCTCATGTAATATGTTGTTTAATGATGAGAGGTTACTGTCGTATGATGAAGATCTATGTTGAGATAATAATTGTCGAATGGTGTTGATGAATGATGTAATAAATGATGTTTGTGAATGACGAGTAATACCAATTACGTGTCTTGTTTAGGATGACAAGTAAATGATGACGTGGGTTATGTTTCGAGTAGGAGTTAAAACATTGGGTAAGGTCGGTGGTGATTGAAATTCTAGCGTACTTGTTTGAATATGTTCTGTATGATGTTTTAACGTTTGCAATGTTACGATCAATGTTCCAACATCACGCGATAAGCAGAATTAAAAACAAGAAAATAAATGACAGGAAAGTAAAGAACACAATGAGTTTGTTGACCCAATTCGGTGACAAACACACCTACTCTGGGGGCTACCAATCCAGGAAGGAAATCCACTAGTGTAGTCATTATTTAATAGCTCTCAACAGACTTCTCGTTTACATTATATGACATAGGACCTACCCGTATAGACTTCAACCTAGGAACTCCTAGATCTGAGATCCCATCTCACTATCCTAATGGTCAGTCACAGCCCCTGTGACCTATCAGACCTAAACCAAACACAAAGTTGAAGTTACCTTCAAACACAAACAACATACACCTTGTTTCACAACTTCGGTGTGGTACACAAGAGTATCAATACTCACACAGAGTCCTAAACAAGTATCACAAACGGTACAAGAAAGAAAACACAGTAAAGATTCTAAACTTGCATCAACATGATACAAGAGCAGAATACATAAAGACTCAAAACCCTAAAAATCTAAACTTTTCAGTATGACGGTTTGAATGAGCAATTAGGTCTTGAAGTCTTCCTTGTATACTGAAGCAGCCTGGGCTAAATACTAAGTTAGGCTTCAGTACAAAGCAGATTGGTTCAGCTAATCTGCAAAACAAGAATCAGAAACAAATATGGAAAGTCCTAAAATGTCTAAACACATGTTGGAACATTGGTTCCAACTTACACAGCAAGGATATTTGTTTTAGCAACAATGCAGCCAATACAAATACCCAACAATCTCCCCCTTTTGCAAATTTTTGGCTAAAACAAATTAAGGCCAAATCCAAAGAATCTAGAGGGATACAAAATACCATTTCTCAAAGTAGCATAAGCACATACCTATGAAGAAACAACTAGCACATAGAATCCAATGGGATACCTTAGATCACTTCCTCAAGTCATCACGAACACATATTCAAGAAGAAGGAGTAGCAGGCAGTATCACACTAGAGAAGGCAAGAGTGTGCATACATAGAGTACCTCACGAGTCTTCAATCACAGCTTCAGGTGGCAGAGGTATTACACTTTATACGAGACATGCAGCAGTGGATAAGATATATGCATAGTCTCACAAGAGCAGAGGAAAAATAAATTCCTATGCTACAACTAGGAAACCTTAAGTTCCTTACACATTGGATGTTCCAACATCGTCACCACATAGAGCACAGGAAAAATAAATTCCTATGCTACACTTAGGAAAAATGAATTCCCATAAACATTAGGATGTTCCAGCATCCTTTAACACATAGAGCAGAGGAAAAATTCCCACACAAAAATAGAGAGAAACAAATTCTACATATTTTTAAATTAATTAGCTAGGTTATAAAAGTTATGAATAATGAGGAAGGGGTGTAGCATAGGAATTTATAGCGTTTATTGATGTGGACGAAAGGGTGCATAAACAACAAAGTTGTATAGTTGAGTCAGAAGGAATAAATAACCCAACTAGAGGTGCAAATAGCAAATCTGCTTAAGATTATGTGAGATGGGAAAGGCCCATGTGGTGGCTATATAAAGAGGAAAACATAGGAGAATTAGGGTTACAAATATCTTTTGTTGAACCTGAGAAAAGAAGAGAGGAGAAGAGGAAACCCTAGCTAAGGAGAAGAGAGCCAACGTCGCGGTTCCAGAGAATTCGAGGTAAGGGGGAATGTTTAATTTTAAGAATGTTGTTATGATGTAACTTATGATGAAAATGTGATGAAGAACAAATGTAATATGAATTGGTGATGATGTAGGAAGATTATAATTGAAAGGAACAAAACTAGGATGAATGAATTGGGATTTTAACCGCAATAAGGGTGGATAATTAGGAGATTATGTGAGGAAGTAGGGTTTGGATGATGGGGTAACGCTAGGTAATGTTTCATATAAGTTTGGGATCATAAGGGCTCCGAAAGTGGACATTTGGGGCAACTTAAAAGCATTCCCGTAGCTCAAAAATTTAGAATTTGGAAGCATCGCAGCGCTGCACTGCAGTAAGGGTGCCTAGCGCCCACAACCCGAGAGCTGGCGCCTCAGGTGTCTAATTCAGGCGCCCATCTCTCACTTATGGGTGTTTTTGACTCATTTCTATTCCGAACTGGGTCTTGGTGTAAACATGAACGTTGTAGGTGTGGATGTTAGCTGTCCAATGGATTTGGTTTCACCTCAACCAGACATCTACAACGTGAGTTATGATCGAAATACCACACATGTGTCAGCATAGTCGTGCATCTCTTCTAGCCTTAAGAAAATAAGCATTTCCACCACTTTACGTTCATAATTGGACTTAAGTTTCTTCATGAAAGTTGTAGGTATGGATGTTAGTTTTAATATGGCTTTAGAGTTACTCCATTTAGATATATATAACTTGAGTAATACCCAATATACTACACAGGGGTCAGCACAGTCATGCAATCTGCCTAGGTTCAGGAAAATGTAGATATGAATGTTAGATTTCATGTGGTTTTAGACTGAATCCTTTTAGACTTCTATAACTTTAGTTATGATTAAAATACCGTGCATGGGTCATGCTGTGATCTTCATGAAACTTCAGCACAATCCATTTAGTGGACTCGAAAACATCTATGAAAGTAATAGTGAGTTTAAGGAAGCCATTAGCACTTAAAGTAAAGGTAAGTATCGCTAAGCCACATGTCTAAATGAGGGAGTGTATCTGGGTACAAATAGAAGTGATTACCTAAAGGTAATGATGAATCCAAAACATTAACTTCTGAGAGTGGCTTAAGACAATAGGAGATAGTAATGATTAAACTATATATGAAGATATGTTCATAAACTTAATGAGCCTAAAATAATAAGAGGATACAACTAATGAGGTTTGTGTGTTCTAAACATGATGTTGAAATAACGATGATGTAAACTATATCTATATAATGTGTAGATATGATGTTAATCGATGAATTAGATGTTGAAATATGATAGGGTATATTGACAGTATAAATGTTATATGACGATAATACACTACGTAACAAATGACGTTATGAAAGACATGAAGGTAAAGTATAGAGAGTTGTAAGAGGGTAATTCATGAACTAATGAAGGTGAAAATAATAGTAAATCAGAGTAAATGGTAATTGTAGCGATAAGAATATAAGAAGAGAGAGAGAGAACGTAGGAAATTTGTTAGGATGAAGAGTCGAGGTAAATAGTGAGGTCGAACTAGAGAATTGTTGACGACGAGGGGAGTGTTGGGATGAAATATAACTGAAGATAGAAAGTTAAGTATGAAGTAAATCAATGACAAGGTGGGTAGAAGAAGTCGTGAGTTAGAATATGAATCGATTAGGTGAGGGTAAGATGAATGAGAAAGAAGATAAGGGCTAAACTTAGAAAATGGGATTATATTAGGAATGCTTCTTAAACAAGAGACGAAGGTAGTAAAAGAATCTTAGAATAAAGGTTGAGTCTAATAACATAAATTAAAGTTAAAGAGTATGAAACCAAAGTCAAACAAGCATATGATGTTAGTGGCCTAAGGCAGTATACGGTGAAGAAGATGAGTCGATATGGCTTAAAACTAAGACGAAAAATAAGGATACGTTGTAGAGGGTAAGGTGTAGAGTTAAAATGAAAAAGTAGAATGGTGAAGTAGTTTAAGGTAATGAAGATGCTAGGCGAAGGGATAAGACGAAGGCAATTAGAAATATTATTTGCTATATGACGATGAAGAATGATGAAATAAATGAGTTTTGAAAAAGACGAATAAAGACGAAAGATGTGTTTAAGACGAATAAAGACGAAAGATGTATTTAGGAACAACGAAGATGAAAGACGTACTTGTTCTATAATAACAAGTAAAATGAAGATGATGTTTTAATTGTTCTAAAGATGATATATTTGTTGTATGATGATTCGTGGGTCTGCATGCATCATAGCATATTGCATAAAGACGAAAGACGGGTGTATGATCAGTAACACAACTCTGACATACATCATAAAGACAATAGGTTCTGGTACCGGTATGCATATAGGTGTAAGAACGAAGTGTGTTTTGCATATGTCTCATGTTAGGTGTATATGAAGTATATGTGATATATGTGGTATATGTGATATGTGTCAATTTTGATGTATTGTGAGTGATATGTGCATTTCCTTAATGTTTTAAAACTGAAAAATTATGATAGTGATGATGTGTAAATAATGTTGTATAACATGATGAAGAATTGTGAATATGTTTTAAAGGATTGATCGGATGATCCTATGCCTATTTATATATTGTTCATGTATCCCAATATATGTTATGATGAATATTCTCACCCCTTTGTTTTTGTTGTGTATTATGGTGTATGTACTCTTGGGGTACAGACACTTAGGACGAGGAGCTCTGTTTGCGGGACGTTTAGAAGGTGGCGACGGAGATATACTTCCGTAGTTATTATCTATTTTTTTTCGTAGTCAAATAATCACGTGCTCTGATCTATAACACTAGGGTTGGGGTCAAACGTTGAATGTTTAACTTTATGAAGTTTAAGTATTTGAAATCTTTGTGACAGTTTCCACAATGATGATTGAGATTTAGACATGTTAATTTTAAGAAATATTTTTGAAGTATTTTTCACTCTCAGAAAATATGACGTATTATTTTTTATTTGAAGGAATGAATGGATGAGCATGTGTAACATCCTTTTTGTTTAAATTTATTGGCATTATTTATTTAATCAACGTTCGGATTTAGGGTGTTACATAGTTGGTATCAGAGCAGGTCGGTCCATCCGACCTAGGTTTTATAATCTTGTTAAGTCCCCACAGGTGGCATGTGTGTAGACACTGTCGATGCCTGATTCCTTAAAGTAGTTATCTAAGTGTTGATGGTGCATGGAAAGATGGTTAGAGGAAATTAGTCAAACAAGGATCTTCTCACTATGAAGGTGCTAGGGAGAAGGAGCGTAAGAATCAAGGGCGTTGTAAACCTTATGAGGTGACAGCCGATAAGAGGAGGTAGAGGTTTCAACAGGAGGCTAAGGGGGAAAGAAACAAGTGGGGGAGACACTCCTACTCTCGTGAGGTATTTCACAGGTGGTGCCATTTGGAAGGGAAGTTTTAGTACTCAAAGTGAGAAGTTAAACGTTATGGTGACAGCCTCGGGGTTAGATTGGTGCTGGATATAGATTGAAGGATTAGGAGGCATTAGATTGGTATCGATGTTTAGCAAGTTAGTATGGTAGTATGAGTTGGGAATTGTCAGTTAGACCTTGTAAGCTTAGTTGTGAGTGAATAAGTTATAGCTGGAGTGTGTCGTATGACTGGAGAGTTGGATGAGGGAATTTTATCTAGAGTGGTTACCTTCAGGTAGTTTTCGAGGGCGAAAATTCTGTAGGTGTGGGAGAGTTGTAAAACCCCGATTTTTTAAATATTAATACATTAATATTATTATAAGATAATATTAGTATTTGTTTATTATTATCGTTATTATAATGTATTAGTTGCTAGATATTTTTAAATTAATTAGCTAGGTTATAAAAGTTATGAATAATGAGGAAGGGGTGTAGGTAGTAAGTGTGTAGTGTTTATTGATGTGGACGGAAGGTTGCATAAACAACAAAGTTGTATAGTTTCAGAAGGAATAAATAACCCAACTAGCGGTGCAAATAGCAAATCTGCTTAAGATTATGTGAGATGGGAAAGGCCCATGTGGTGGCTATATAAAGAGGAAAACATAGGAGAATTAGGGTTACAGATATCTTTTGTTCGACATTCCACCAAAAACAATGTCATCAACATATATCTGAGCAATCATTAGTCTTCCATTATCATCTTTTACAAACAAGGTTTGTCTGTACCTCCTTTTATGTACCCTTGTTCAATAAGAAACTAAGTGAGTCTCTCATACCATGCCCTAGGTGCCTGTTTTAAACCATACAGAGTTTTCTTCAATCTGTAGACATGATTAGGAAAGCTAGGATCAACAAATCCTTTAGGTTGTTCAACATAAACCTCCTCATTCAAGTACCCATTCAGGAAGACACTCTTTACATCCATCTATAACAACTTGAATTTAAGTAAACAAGACACGCCTAGTAACAATCTTATGGATTCCAATCTAGCAACAGGTGCAAAAGTCTCATCAAAATCCATACCCTCTATCTGAGTGTAACCCTGAGCTACAAGTCTTGCCTTATTTTTGGTCACAGTTCCATGTTCATCAGATTTGTTCTTGAAGATCCACTTAGTACCTATCACATTCACACCTTCTGGTCTTGGAACTAAATCCCACACTTCACTCCTTTTGAATTGATTAAGTTCTTCTTGCATTGCTTCAATCCAGAACGTATCCGTCAGGGCTTCTTTGACATTCTTTGGCTCAATCTTGGACACAAAACAAGAGTTGACTATGACTCCAACTGACCTTCTGGTTGTGATTCCTAGGTTAGGATTCCCAATGATTAGATCTTGAGTGTAACAACCCGTTTTTCGCTAGATTTATTTTGTTATTTTTTTATATGTGTTTATATGTACTTATATGTGATTAATTGCCTCTGTGTGTATTTGGGTTAAGATTAGTGGATTTCGGTGTTAGAAGGGTATTATAGCCATTTTAGACTCAGGGGTACTTTGGTCATTTTGTGAGCAGGGGTAAATTAGTAATTTCATGGTGAGGGTTATTTTTAGTGTTTCAAGTGAGAACCATTATTTTTACTAAGTTACTATTCGGTAGTGGTAATTAGTTTTGAACTGGTAATTATTCGATAACTTTTAACCATTAGTGGATAGAAACTTTCGGAGTTAGTTTATAAGTGTTGTGAGCCCATTAAGACATTAAGAGGGTTAAACCCAATTGTGTAGAGACTATATAAGCATTAGTCATTAAAGAAAATAGGGTTACACAATCATTTTACAAAATTTTGAGAAGAGGTAGAGAGAGAAAGAGCAAGAGGAAGAGAAGAGGGTTTGAAGAGAGAAGCTTGAGGAACAAAGAGGTGATAGAGATTCTAGGAGCTTAATTGAAACTTTTGCAAGGATTATTGCTTATTGAGGTAAGGGGGCTAGTTTTCATTCACAATCTTTTGTATAATCTCTTTTTCTCCTTAAACCCGTAAGTCCTTATTTGTATAAAGTGATTATTATGAATTTAATTGATGAAATTCGTGCTTGTATTTTGATGTGATGTTTGGCTATTTGAATTTGTTGATAATCAAGTCGTTGATGATGAAATTACATGCTCAATATACGTATACATGTATACTTTGTTGATTTTGCTCAAATTGGTATAAATTAGTGTTGTTGTTGATTGTAATGAATTCATGTTCAAATGAAGTTGTTGTTGAATTGGATATGTTGTTGTTGATTCACACCATGGGTATTCCATTTTGTGAAGTTGTTGTTTGAATTGGTGAAGTTTGTGTTGAGTTGTCATGTGAAGGACCAAAATGAATTTTTGATGTATAAAGTTGTTGACCGAGTTTGGTGAGTTAGACTTAGTATAATTTCTGTTTTCATGTTGTGGTTGTGTTAGTTGAGTCGTTTGGGAGAAAACGGGAGTTTTGTGTGAAAATTCGATTGTTAACCATTTTGAAAATTGAGTGTTTGTGTGAGGTTCTGGGAAATTATTTTGGGATAGTTGAAACTTGAACTTTTCGGTTGATTACGATAGAGCTAAGTGCCAGGAGCGCGTAGGCGAAAACGGCAATGAAAACGGATTAACGGTTTGAATTTTAAGCGCAAAATGGTGGAAAACGCACTTTTTGAAAAGCTGATTTCTGGACCTGATGCTGTCAAAATTGTGCCGTGATTTTTGCAGCCGTGACACGATTTTATTGGCAGAATGTTCAGTGGTTTCTGGACATAAAATCGTGACACGATTTTGGTGAACCAGATTCTTCATATTTCACTATTTTACGCCTTTTTCCGTTTTGAATTGGCCTTTGGTGTAAACATGAAAGTTTTATATAATTTTGTTAGCTTTCCAATGGATTTTTTTTGAATTAAAAATGTTTTCTGAATTTTGAGTTATGATGAAAACACTCCAAGTGGGTCTTGAAGAAATTTTAAGGAAACTTAGCATAGCTATTTCCAAGTCGACCCAAAACTAATGGTTGGTTTCCAAACTTCAAAACTAGAAGTATTAGGAGTTCAATTAAGAGGTTTAAGAGTATTTAACCTATGTCTTGTTGAATCTAACTTGGTTTTATTTTGAAAATGATTTGGTTTTGCAATATAGAAGAAATGATACGAACATGTCGTAACCTTATGATTTTGATGATTTTGTCGTAGTCGGCAGATGAAACACACATGTATATTCAACTACACTCATATGTGATCTAAGTGTATACATAGTCGAGGCCCTAGAGTTTATTTACTTGGTTTTGGTTCAATTCTCTCAATTATTTTAAAGTTGTAAAATGAGAGACGAACTTTGTCGAAAATAATCTTTAAGACCAATTACTTGGCAAATATTTTGTGAATAGCTTTGTATGATTGCATGAAGATGTATGAATGATTGCTAGGTGTTGAAATGATACTTATCTTAGTATAACGTATATTCTCCTTTACTTGGATTGTTAGGAATTGTATACATGGAGTTGTTGAACTATATGATTATAGCCGTTGAATTATTGTGAACATATGCATGGTGGATTGAGTCATATGTTCATGCATCATATGTCGTGTCGGATGTTATATCCATATAGTCGTTGATTATAGCTGTTGATAATGATGTTTTTGTTGCATCATGAGTTGACGACCTTGGAGAAGTATGGTACCACATGCATATAGGAGTCGTGTCTAGGCGCATAGCATAATTTGGCATGAGTCCTAATTGCTTATGTGGTTGATGATGATTTTGTTTGTGATGAGTATGATTGATGAATCGCTTACTTGTGGTGAATGGAATCATTGTGTTGATAAATAATATTGAAGTCGAATGTTCTTGTTCATCATTTAAAGTTTAAATTTGATTGCAACTTTCCAATTGTTTATTTTGATTATGATTGATGTGAAGCTAACCCCCAGTGGTTTTGACCGCCTACCTGTTTGTATGGATGGGTAGACGGAGTGCAGGAGTAGTTTGCTTAGTGAGTGCCTGGATAGCGATAGCTATCTCCGTTATCGTATTCTGTCGAGTCTTAGGGTAGGATCTGATCTAGGATATCTGTCTCTATGATTATTCTAGATTGATTGTTCTGAATTTTATTTATACTGTGGAGGTTTGCCCATTTGTCGGGTCTTGGAGACTTTATTTTTGGTTGTATGTTGTTTTTATGACATGTATACTTGGTGATGTATGACTTATATCCGCTGCGACTGTTGAATAATTTTATATATGCATGTTGTTTGATTTTGGATGTGAAGACGTAGCGTCTATTTCTTGAATAAATGCTTTATTCGCGTGTTTTATCGCTTTAATAGAAATAGGGCGTTACGTTGAGGATGATTCATTTGAATTCTTATAGAAGGACCCTTAGTAGTAGACATCTGATCTTGCCCAGTATCTTCATTTTCATCTTTCTCAGGTTCAGATTCATTCACCTGGGTGGGTGCATTTGTTTCCTGAACAGGTGTTTCAACATCAGCATCAACATCAGGAACCCTTTCTTTAGGCACATCATCTATCACTACATTAATAGATACCATCACAGTTTCAGTTTTGGAATTAAAAACCCTATAGGCTCTGTTGTTAGTAGAGTAACCAAGAAAAATTCCTGCATCACTCTTAGAATCCATCTTCCTCCTGTAATCTCTATCAGACAAAATGTAGCACTTGCTACCAAACACATGGAAATACTTGACTGTAGGTTTTCTTCCCTTCCAAAACTCATAGAGAGTTGTAGTGGTTCCTGATCTTAAGGTTACCCTGTTGTGAATATGACAAGTTGTGTTCATAGCTTCAGCCCAAAAACGATATGGTAGGTGTTTAGCATGAAGCATGACCTTGGCAAATTCTTGAAGAGTCATGTTCTTTCTTTCAACAACACCATTTTGCTGAGGTGTTATAGGTGATGAGAATTCATGTTTGATTCCCTCATCTGAACAATATTCATCAAATTTAGCAGTTTCAAATTCAGTTCCATGATCACTCCTTATTCTTACAATAGCATAGCCTTTTTCTCTTTGCAGTTGTGTGCACAGTTCTTTAAACACATCAAAAGTATTTGATTTTTCTCTAATAAAGTTCACCCAAGTGAATCTTGAGAAATCATCAACAACAACAAGAACATACCTTTTTCCACCAGTGCTCTCAACTTGCATAGGTCCCATCAGATCCATGTGCAGAAGTTCAAGAACTTTAGAGGTTGCTTGATGTTCCAACCTTGGATGGGACATCCTTGTTTGTTTGCCAATCTGACATTCACCACATATGCTGCCTTCAACAATCTTCAGATCTGGTAGACCTCTAATAGCTTCTGATGTTATGGCTTTCTTTATTCCTTTCAGATGCAGATGACCTAACCTTTGATGCCACAACTTGATCTCTTCTTCTTTGCTTAAAAGACAAGATGAGATAAATGACTCTTCCTGAGATACCCAAAGATAGCAATTGTCTTTAGACCTTGTGCCTCTCATAAGTACTTCTCCTTTCTCATCTGAAATCTGACATTCAGGTTTGGTGAAGTTTACTTGCAGTCCTAGATCACACAGTTGACTAATGCTAATTAAATTGGCAGTTAATCCTTTAACACGCAGCACATCATCAAGTCTTGGCAACCCATGTTTAATCAGGTTTCCAATTCTTACAATCTTTCCTTTGGCTCCATCACCAAAAGTAACATAGCTGGTAACATAAGGTTTTACATCTTCCAGATAGTTTTCTACACCACTCATATGTCTTGAACAACCACTATCAAAATACCAGTCCTCTTTAGATGATGCTCTAAAAGATGTGTGAGCAATTAACCCAGTGTTGATACTTTTGGGGTTCCATCCTTTCTGGTAAGGTTTTTGCTGAAAATACTTGGACTCACCATGCAGCTTGAAACAATAAGATCTAATGTGTCCCTTCCCTTTACAGTGATCACAGACCCAAGACTTTAGTTTCTTCTTGGTCTGATGTTCCTCTGGATGTTTGAACATTGAATCTGTTGTCATCATTCCAGCCTTTTCTTTCATCTGCTCTAGTTGAGAGTTCAATTTTGACAACTCATCATTGAGTTCTGAGATATGAGCTAGATTATCAAACCTTTCATCCTGAAGCTGTGCAATCTCTTTTACCTTTTCCTCAACCTTTTGAGTTAACTCAGTATTTTTAGCCATCAGATCATAGTAGGATATAACAAGCTCATCATAAGACATTTCCTCTTCACAAGACTTAGTGTCTGGCATAATTCTACCAGTTAGGGCAGAGACATGTTTTGCAGATTCAGCTTTCACCTCATCATCTGAGTCATCTCCATCTGACCAAGACACAGCCAAACTCTTCTTTTGTTTCTTTAGAAAAGTAGCACATTCTGTTCTGATATGCCCATATCCTTCACATTGATGACATTGAACTCCTTTGTAATGAGAGTTCATTTCATCATACCTTACCATCTTCTCTTTATTAGGTTTATTGTCAATGTTGGGTCTGATGTTCTGACCATTTGTCCTGGACCTTCTGTCAAACCTTCTGAAGATCTTCTTGAACTGTCTCCCAAGAATTGCTAGTGACTCTGACATGTCTTCACCATCTTCATGATTTCCCTGTGTCTCATCAGAATCCATGCTAGAAGTAAAGGCAATACCCTTCCCTTTTTTATCAATCTTGCGGTTGACAGTTATTTCAAAGTTTTGCAAGGACCTTATTAATTCATCAACCTTTAAACTAGATATATCCTGAGCCTCCTTAATAGCAGTGACTTTCATGTCAAACCTCTTAGGTAGAGATCTGAGGATCTTCCTCACAAGTTTTTCATCAGAGATTTTCTCTCCAATAGATTCAAAAGAATTTGCAATATCTAGAATGTTCAACTGATAGTCCTGAATGCTCTCATCTTCCAACATTTTCAAATTCTCAAATTTAGTAGTAAGGAGTTGGATTTTAGCACTTTTTACCTTGGTAGTGCCTTCATGTGCAGTTTTGAGAATTTCCCAAGCATCCTTAGCCACAGTACATTGTTTGATCAATCAGAACATGTTCTTGTCTACACCATTGAACAAAGCATTCAATGCCTTTGAGTTACCAAGAGCCAATTCATCTTCAGCAACAGTCCATTCTTCTTCTGGTTTCACAACACCAGTCTTGTTACCATCAACATCAAGTGTCACAGGATACTTATGCATTCCTTTTAATTAAAAAAAAAAGTGTCACACGATGTTCCCAACCTTTCAGATCTGCCTTCCAGGTTTTGTTGTCAATGGATTTGAGAAAAGCACTCATGCGTGACTTCCAATAATCATAGTTTGAACCATCCAACAGAGGGGGTCTGTTTACAAATCCACCTTCCTTGTCCATAGTGTTAGAATGAAACTTCCTTGGAGCTCACTTTAAAACAGGAAGGGTGCCTGCCCTGATGCCAATTGAAATTCTAGCGTACTTGTTTTAATATGATGTTTTAATGTTTGCAATGTTACGATCAATGTTCCAACATCACGCGATAAGCAGAATTAAAAACAAGAAAATAAATGACAGGAAAGTAAAGAACACAATGAGTTTGTTGACCCAGATCGGTGACAAACACACCTACTATGGGGGCTACCAAGCCAGGAAGGAAATCCACTAGTGTAGTCCATATTCAATAGCGCTCAGCAAACTCCTCGTTTAAACTATATTACCTATGACCTACCCGTATAGACTTCAACCTAGGAACTCCTAGATCTGAGATCCCAGCTCACTATCCTAATGGTCAGTCACAGCCCTTGTGACCTATCAGACCTAAACCAAACACAAAGTTGAAGTTACCTTCAAACACAAACAACCAACACCTTGTTTCACAACTTCGGTGTGGTACACAAGAGTATCAATACTCACACACAGTCCTAAACAAGTATCACAAATGATACAAGAAAGAACACACAGTAAAGATTCTAAACTTGCATCAACATGATACAAGAGCAGAATACATAAAGACTCAAACCCCTAAAAATCTAAACTTTTTAGTATGACGGCTTGAATGAGCAATTAGGTCTTGAAGTCTTCCTTATATACTGAAGCAGCTTGGGCTAAATACTTAGTTGGGCTTCAGCACAAAGCAGATTGGTTCAGCTAACCTGCAAAACAAGAATCAGAAACAAATACGGAAAGTCCTAAAATGTTGGAACATTTATAGGATCGTTCCAACCAATAATAAATATTTCCTAAAATATAAAATCTACTTTAGAAATATTCCACAGCTGATTCTTAGAAGATATGCGCGTTGTTTGATCAATAAGATAAGGAAATATTGTTTCCTTAAACAATAAAGGGTGCGCGTACAAGTAGGCATGAACCCAGGCACACTGAACCGTGCGAGGATGTTGGAACATCGAATCCAACGTCTTTACAGAGATGACTAAACACATGTTGGAACATTGGTTCGAACTTACACAACAAGGATATTTGTTTTAGCAACAATGCAGCCAATACAAATACCCAGCAGTGATAACAACAGTGAGAAAAGATATCCAGTTAACTATGGTTTATAACACGAGAATTCAATTGAGCAAATAGTGTGGGTGCGTAGTGAATCTAAAAGCACACCATTTGGTAAAAGGGGTATAAGACGATGATAAAAAGGGATATGAAGTAGGTGCTTTTCCGAGTAACTGATGAGGTTATACATAATCTCCTTAAACCAATAATGAATTTAGGAATACTGTTAAGTGAAAGAGTAAAAGAGCCAAGGTAGTTAAAGAACTTAAAATGAATGTTAGATAGTAACGTATAAGGTGTAAAAATGAATAGAGAATATAGAAGTCTAATTTAGATATTTGTAAATAATGAGAGGATCATTAAGACAAAATGTAAGGGAAGATAAGGAGTTGTATATTAAGTAATGGAAGATAATAGGAATGATGATAACGATGAATAAAACAGGGATCGATTAGAAGAGAGCAAAATGAATAGGAGAGAAGATGAGAGATAATAGTTATAATGGTTGATGATAATAATAACGACTAGTATCGAGGGAATGAACCCTTGAATTATAATGTAGTCTTAGTGAGGAAAGTTGTTGAAGTCGAAACTAATGATAAGGTGAGATAATAACTTTAAATTAGAACGAAGTTAAGATTAGGGAAATGGACGATGTATAAATGACTACGAACATGAGAACAAAGTAATAAGATATAAGATAGTTTTATTGAGGAGGATAAGTATGAAAGAGTTAATGACAATGGTGAGGAAGAACCTAGTTATGTAGGGGGGGGATTTGTATGTAATGATAATGAAGAAGAAAACACCTTGAGACTAGGAATGAGGAATAGGATATGATAATAGAGGTAAAGTATATAGAGGGCCTTGAATAGATGAGAGAATAGAGTACGTTGTAAGGTGAATAATAAGATAAAATAAAGGGATGTTGGCGTAGAATGAGCCACGCGTTAGGTGTGGATTAATGAAGAGATAAGGTGGTGATATAAATGGATGAAAGAGAGTAATGATGAGGAGTCCTATTGTGATGACGATTAATATTATATATATGTAAAGAAATTACTACGATGTGAAATGATGAGGTTATATTATAATGATGGCGAGAATGACGATGTCTATGTTGTTGTGATGATGAGAGTGTCAATGGTTAATTTATGACGATGATGAGAGTGATGATATTTATCTATGATCATGATGAGAGTGGTGATGATGTTTTGTGTGCTTGCATTATAGTCGTGCATTTTAGGGGAAATCTTACATTAGTATGTGAATTATGTGATGAGTGTGTACTTGTGATACTTGTTGATTTTAATTCTATGCGTCCATGTAGTTTCTAGAGCATGATGTCCTGCATTGTTGTGTAGTGAAAGTTCAGTAACATACCTCTGACAAATTATCTAGTGAAAGTCCAGTAACATACCTCTGGCAAATTATGTAGTCAAAGTCCAGTAATATACCTCTGACAAAATATGCAGTGAAAATCCAGTAACATAACTCTAGCAAAATGACGAGTAGGTGTGGTACCACATTCACATAGGTTGATAGGAGAGTCCATATGCATATATATGATGATGTTTTGTGCTTGGTGATTGTAAGTGTGAAAATGATGCGCTGTAGTGATTTGTGAAAAGAAGAGATTATGGATAATAACTGTCGAGAGTGAAGATATAGTGGAGATTATATTATTTTGATATTTATTTAATATGTGTGTTTTTCCCTATTATTATGTTGTGGCAGGATTTCTCACCCCATATTTTGTTGTGTTGTTTTATGTATGGTGGTTGTACCTTGAGTACAGAAACTCAGGTTGACAAGGAGTAGCTATGGGACGTTTTAGAAAGTGGAGATGAGGGGATGTCTTCCGTTTAGTTATGTTATTTAGTAGTTGAATAAACATGTAGTCACTACGAGCTCTGATATTGTAAAACTAGGGTTGGGGATGACGATTTAATTTTTAATTGCAGTTTGAGTTGAATCTTGGGAACTTTGTTGTTTTCCTATTTATTATTATTGAACGACAAGTATGAATTTAATTAATGTGATCAATGAATGATTTTCTTCTTCTCCAGTGGATTTATTTGAAAAGAAAACATTTTATTGTTATTTTGTGATATAATGTCGAGTTTTATGACATCCTTACTATTAAATATATTCTTATTATCTAATAATTATCGTTGGGAAATAGGGTGTTACGTAGTTGGTATCAGAGCATGTCGGTCCATCCGGCCTAGGTTATATAATTTTGTTATGTCCCCACAGGCGGCATGTGTGTAGACACTGTCGAAGCTTGATTTTGTTAATAGTTGTTTAGGTGTTGATAGTACATAAGAGGATGGTTAGAGGGAGAGAGTCGAACGAAGTCTGGCACTACATGAGCGGTAAGGATCAGAAGTGTAGTAAGCCTCATACGGTTCTGGTTGATGAGGGAGAACGGAAGTTCCAACAAGAGGTTTCTGGTAGGAAAAGAAACAAGTGGGGGAGACACTCTGGTCCTTGGAGATGTTTCGCAGGTGGAACCATTTCAGCGGAGAAGTTGTAGTCTTCGAGGTGAGAAGTTAAACGTTATGGTGACAAACTCAAAGTTAGATTAGTGCTAGATATAGGTTAAGTACTAGTCCCTTACAAATGGAGGGTATAAGTTTTGATCAGTTGAATTATCCTAGTAGGAGTGAAGTGTAGGTGACCTTGTGTATTATTTTAAGCTTTCATATGGATTATTAGGAGGTAGGTTGAGAATCTGAGTGGCCAGGTCATGAAGGAACTAAGGGTTAGGTACGATAAATTCAAGAGAATGTTTGAAGGATTTAATATATAACATGTATTGAATGTATGTCGAGGGTGGTTGATGTGTGAAGGTGTAGTATGTAGCTAGTTGAATTTTTATTGGATTAGGATCTAGATTTCTAAAACTGAACATGAATCGGAGGGGAAAATAATAGATATAACAGGGTAGAATCGGGTGATGAAGTTTTATCCAGGGCAGTTACCTCCAAGCAATTTTCGAGGGCGAAAATCCTTTCAGTGGGGGAGAGTTGTAACACCCTAATTTTCTATTCTTAATTAATTCAATGATGTCTAATAGGTGGAGTTTTTATTAATATTATTGTTGATGCAGCTTGTGCTTGAGTATTATTTTATTGTTGAGAAAATAGAAATAATGACGTGGAGTGGGAGGTGGTTTAGGAAAATTAAAAGGAACGAGGAGGAGTGTCCTAACAAAATAAATAAAGAGTCGTGGGTATAGAAAGTAAGATTATAATAAGTGGGGGAGGGGAGAAGTAAAAGAGTAGTGCGTAGGAAAGGAAGACAATTATAGTGAATAATGAGCCCAAATATAAATAGGAATATTATGGATTAGAAATCAGTTTTGCTGATCAAGAAAAGGGAGAAGAAAAGCAGAGGGAGAGAAGCGGAACTCTAGTGCAGCAACATTGAGCCAAATCGAAGGTTTCTACGGATTCGAGGTAAGGGGTAAAATCTATTCATCTCTAGGGTTTATGTTTTTATTGTGGGGATGTAAAGAGGTTAGAGTAGGGTGTTAAAGTGGACATTTAGGGAAATTTAGAAGAATTCTCGTAAATCAAAGGGCGTTGAATTAGGGCACATCGCAGCGCTGCGCTGCAATAAGGGCGCCTAGCGCCCACCACCTTAGAGCTGGCGCCTAGCGCCCACTTGTGGGCATTTTCACCCATTTCTGTTTCGAACTGGGTTTTGCTGTAAAAATGAAAGTTGTAGGTATGGATGTTTTCTTACTAATGGCTCTGGTATCACCTCAAGAAGACATCCACAATGTGAGTTATGATCAAAATACTACACAGGGGTCAGCACGACCATGCGTTCTGTCTAGGTTCAAGAAAACCAATCTTTCCACCCTTCTCTGTACCGAATTGGATTTAGGTCTTTTCATGAAAGATGTAGATAAAGGTGTTAGCTTTCATTTACCATTGGATGTGGTATCCATTGTCCCTCTAGAACTTGAGTTGTGATTTAAACACCACACCTGGGTCATGATGCGTTGTTAATGAAATTTCAGTACAATCCTTTTAGTGGACTCTTCAACATCTACGAAAGTAGTAGTGATTCTAAGAAAGCCATTAGTGTGTAAAGTAAATGTAAGGACCCCTAATTACATATATAGATGAGGGAGTGTGTTCGAGCATAAATAGAAGTGATTACCCCAAGATAATAACAAGCTTAAATATGAACCGAAGATGACATGAAAATAGAAAGTGAAAGATAATATGGATGACGCGAGGAATATTAGTAGAGAGGTAAACACTTAAGTTTGAATGGAGAATGGGGCATACTATTAGAATGAAATATGTAGTAATGGAGAGAACGAATAACGAGAGTAGATTCCAATGTAGTAATGAATAACAAAGGAATGTGATGTGTACATATACTCGTGTAAGATGTTGTTTAATGATGAGAGGTTACTGTCGTATGATGAAGATCTATGTTGAGATGATAATTGTTGAATGGTGATGATGAATGATGTAATATATGATGTTTGTGAAAGACGAGTAATACCGATGACGTATCTTGTTTAGGGTGACAAGTAAATGATGAAGTGGGTTATGTTGCGAGTATGAGTTAAAATATTGGGTAAGGTCGGTGGTGATAATAACATTGAGAAAAGATATCCAGTTAACTAAGTTTTATAAGACGAGAATTCAATAGAGCAAATAGTGTGGGTACGTGGTGAATCTAAAAACACACGATTTGGTAAAAGGGGTATGTCATACCCTAAATTTTGACCAATTAATATTTTTATTCGCACTTTAATCAGTCAAAACTTTTTCATTTGTATTTTAAACAGTTAAAACCTTTTATTCGAATAGTTAAACTTCTTTTATTCGAATAGTTAAACTTTTTTATCAGTATTTTAAGTAGTTAAACATTTTTATTCTTATTCTAGTTAGTTAAAACATTTTTATTCATATTTGAGATAGTTGAAATTTTTTATTCGTATTCTAGTTAGTTAAAACTTTTTTATTCGTATATTTAAAATCTTTCTATTCGTATTTTAAATAGTTGAAACTTTTATTCGTATTTTTAATCAGTTAAAAAGTTTTTATTCGTATTTTGAAAGCCGAGTAATTTTGTCGTCTCAGACGAAATTTTGGCATAGAGGTATTTTAAAATACCTCATTTGGTTACCGAAAGGGACAATTTTAATTACTTTTTATTAGTTTATTATTATTTCTTTTAGTTCTTTTTTTTTTATTAATTCACTTTTTATTTTATTTTTTATTTTAAATTTTCGATTTTTTTATTATTATTATAATTTTTAATTATATTTTATCTTTTGTTTTATTCTTTTTAATGTTTCATTTAAGTCTTTAAAGTATTTTATTTTAATTTTTAGTCTTTAGCCCATGTGTCCTTATCTTATTGGTCCAGAGAACATCATTCAATGCTGTCAAAGTTTTCATTTCCCACGTGTCACTTGTACATTGGTCTTTTGTCCAAAACTTTTTCTCCAAGTTTTAAAAGTTGTGCTGTCATTTGCTTTCGATCCCTTTGAGGGGAATTATTGTCCATTCCATGTATTAGAGAAACCCTAATTATGACCGTCTATAAATAGACTGTCATAAATGCTGCAGAGGCAATCACATCAGAGTCAGATTTTTCACCAATCAAGTCACAAAAACACTTTCCTATTTTCTCTCTCTTCAAATTACGAATCAAACACTAAAAATTCATCAGAAAAATTGATGAACATGATGAACCTCAAGAACATCATGAACACAATTTTTCCAAAAACTCAAAAACACCAGTAAATATCTCGAAACACACAGTGACAAATCCATCACCGAATCCATTTTTCGAATTTCTTTAGAACAACATTGTTACGATTCGGTTTAAAGCTCGACAACGCCAGTACCAAACGCAACAAATTCCAAATCGAAATTTCTCATATCAGTCTCGTTGGATTCACGTGAAATGAAACAAAACGATACAAGTTGTGATAATCTCAACTGAAGCAAAGACAAGTGATTCAGAACCAAAGAAGGGGAAACAGAATAGAAGTTTTCCGTTTAAAGCAATTTTTTCCTCCGATTTGAAACCAAAGGTAATGTTTCTCGAATGAACTTTGTTTAAAAGCATAGATCCAGTGCAATATTGTTGCTTGCTTCTATTTTTGGTTCGATTGGTTTGAAACGGAAAAGTTTTTTTTCTTCGAAACTTACAAGCTAGATCTAGGTTTGTTTATCATGTTTTGTAAGAAATGGATGTCGGAAATGAGTAGAGGAGAGAAAGATGAGTGGTTCGGTGTAAAAAGTTTTTGAAAGAAAAAAAAAAGCTCTGGTGCGGCGGTGCTATGGCCAACCACCGCGCTGGAGGAACTCCGGCCGCCTTCTCATCTTTCTTCTCCAACGGTTTGCTTTTTAGAAAGAAGTGAAAGAGTTTTGTGCTGTCTTTTTTTGGTTCTTTCCTTTTATAGTACCTTCTCTCTTACTGATTTAAGTGCGCGATTTTCTTGGTTATTATCATGTTCCCTGGCATTTTGGAGCTATCAAATCCAGATTGTTCCAAGATCTAATGGCCACTGTTGATCCGTACTATGGATCCTGTGTGCTGTCTTTGTTTTACTATTGTGAGTACGTTTTTTTTAATTCTTAGATCATTTGATCTTGTGGTTGTGATGATTTTACACTGTGATTGAATATGGACCTCCTAATTCATCAAGTGGTCCAGATTCATCTAGCCTGAGCCCACTTTCCTTAGTTATTTTTCACTACTTTTTCACTATTTGCACCACTGTTTTTATTTTAGTACCTCTTTTTTCTTCCAAAATTTTATTTTCTTCTTTTTAAACATTCTAGCTTTTAATAATTGTTATTATTTGCTCATTTTCATTACCTTTTTTTTTATTTCTTTTAATTTGCTTGTTTGTTATTAATTGTGGTTTATTTTATTTTTAGTTTATTTTTGCTTGTTTCTAATTTAATTTATGCTTAGAATTATTGCATGCATGTTTATTTCTTGTCATTTATTTTATCATCATCAATTTTTTAGTGTGTATGATAGGAATTTATGTAATGGATGCATTTTATTTCCGTATTAGTTGCATTTTATCATGTTACGCCTTGGCGATTACTTTTTCTTTTAGCTTGCGTATAACTTAGAAAATTTATTTTCAAAGTAATTCGAACACCAAAAATATTTTATTAATACTTCCCTTGGATTTTAACCCAAGTGGCTCTTTCTTCTTTTTATTTTCTTAATCAAATGTTAATGAATCTTAAACCATATTAGACTTGGTCTTTTTCAAATTAAAATTAATCAACTTCACTTCTTTTTATTCTTCTATACCTTTGAGTTCTCTTTCCTCTTCTTAAAACTATTTTCAAAACTTCTAAAATCATCAATCCAACTCACCAAATAAGTTTTCCGAGTGAACTACTTGATTTTGATCCCAATTTTTGCGTAAGTAGGCAAAAGACTTAGGTCTTTCCAAATCAAATAAAAAATACCAAAAACATACTTCTTCTCCCTCTATTCTTTCACTTAGACTTTTAAGCACCTATATTCAAAATAAGCAAATAACATAGCACAAGATAAATTAGGCAAGAGGTTCCTACGGAATACCGTAGTCGTTTAGGGTGCGTCAAACCTTCCCTTCTCGAAACCAACCCCCGAACCTTTAATCTCAAGGGTTTTTACTCACTTTTTCCCTTCCCACGAATAAAAGTAGAGAGTTCAAAGATTGACGATTCAAAACGAAACAATGGTTTGATATCTGAAAATGGAGGAGCACAGGGTATAAGACGATGTTAAAAGGGGATATGAAGTAGGTGCTTTTCCGAGTAACTGATGAGGAAACATTACCTAGGGTTACCCTATCATCTAAACACTAGCTTTTTCATTATCTTACCGATTACCTACTCTTTTGTACGTCAAATTTTCAATTCATAAACCCTACAGTAATCTCCTTAAATTTCATTCATTCAACAACATCATTACCTTCATTCATCACCATAATTTCATCATAATTCACATTTTAACAACATATCATACTAAAACTAAGATACCCCCATCACAGATTAAGATACCCTAAAGTGAAAGGAACTTCCCCCTTACCTCGAATCTCTAAACTCTTGACTTTGGCACTCTTATCTTGAATTAGGGTTTTCTCCTCTTCTTCTCTCCGCTTCTCTTGTTTCTACATTTCAGCAACAGTGACAACTCTGATTGTTAATTCTCTATTTATATTTGAGTTAACCTCATATTATTATTCCTTCCATTATATTTTCTATTATTTTTACTTCTCCCTCTCCCACTCAATTAAAACTTCTATTCTACACCTCCCGCCTCTATATTTTATTTATTTTTCCCCTCTATCATAATAATCCTCCTAGCACGTCATTAATTATCATAAATCTATTTCTTCATCTAACATAATATTCTAGAATCATAACATCATTATAATCATAAAATCAAGAATACTTCTAATTAACTTCGTTAAATGATTACATGTAATTTTTGGGGTGTTATAGTCGACGTCCTGAATAGTACCACAACCTCCTACATAGAGCTGATCTAGATTATGAAAAAATCTAAATAATTGTAAGATTAAAAGCTCTTTTAGTCCCCTAATAATATTCCAACGGATACATGGTTTTTCTTCCACAATCCATTTTGGAGTTTATTTCTTAAGTTGTATCATAATCATTTATGATGTAGAGTTACGTTTAATGACGTGGCATAATAGCAAATTAGGACTTGAAAAAGAAAACTTAAGTTTCATTCATCAAATGTATTTTTTTTTTTTTGTGATTTGTTGTTTTTGGTTCAAATCAACGATGTCATATCATTAAAATTAATTTTATATCATTAATAAATATAATAATCATAAAAAACAAAGGCATAAACTAAATCGTGGGAAAAATTCCCAGACTTGTGAAACAGACTTATTAGAATTGGAGGCTATAATTTCGATGATTAATTTGCCTATTCATTCAACTTAGATTCTTTGAATTTGTTACGAGAGTAATCACATGTTGATGTTAAAATATCTATCCATTTTTATATATGAGATTGGAATTTTTTTAGCGTTATATGTGTCATGGTCAGACAGTTCATAGAATTTCTGCAATTGTTTTGCATTTTATGCGGGGATTTTACGACGGTTAACAGAGACCTTTGTCATCAAATACAATACAAAAAAATGCAGTTCGTAATGTTTCGGATTTTAGAATCCCAATGCTAACAATCTGGTTAGGATTATATAATACGAACCAAGATTATTTTTGAAAATTTTATAAGGCGAGCGAGAATAGCATAGGGTGAGAAAAGTAAAAGTCAAATTCAAAATCAAATTGGATCCTTTCTTTCCTCTCATTGTTTCTCCTTTCAAAATTTGTTTCTACCTCTCTCTTTATCTTCTTTTTTTTATTTTTTTTTCTCCTTAATCTTTTTGTTACAAGAAAAATGAAGATAATTTTTTTTTTATATGTAACCAACTTCAGTATTCAAAACTTATAATGGAAAAACATGGTCATATAACTCCATTATCAAATTTCTGTCAAAATCAAAAGCAAATTCATATGAAGACAAAATGAAGAAAGAGAAAGAATGAGCACTAATAATGTTATTGAGCGGAGAAAAAGACCAAGTGAAGCCAGTAAGGAAAATTTTCGCAACCAATCTTCAAATTTCAACAATGGCAGTGGTAAAAATTTCAATGAGACAACTAAGAAATTGTACTCAATCGATTAATGAGTTTTATTACAGAACACATTATATAGGAGAATCTGAGTTCAATTTTTAAATAGAATAATTATTTTGAACATGTTTATTTACTTTTCAACTAATCTTTAGATAATTAAGATTTCATTCTTCTAAAGACCAAAAAGTTAACATAAAAAAAAATCTACAAAACATATATAAAATGATATTAAGGATAAAATAGATCACAATATAGCTTCAATAAAAGAGTGCGAGAATTTGAAGAAACAAACGAGAAAGAGAGACAAATGGGACACAGCAAAAAACGTCCACGTTCGATGACCATTTATTCAAGTCAGCTGGGTGCTTTTTATCTTTCTTCTTTAATTAAACACTTTTTGAAAGAAAAAAATTCTTGAATAAATTGTACTATTAAAGATATTTTTTTTAGTTTATTTATTTTTATATATATAAATCATTATTTACACTTGAATAGAAGGTAAGCAGACAACAAACTGCGCCACTAGACCTTTTTGGATGGCAAAACTAATCCTCGTGACCACAACATTCATTGACCTAGGAGACATAACATTGTTATGCATGACCTTTTGAACTCTACGTAGAAGGTCAACAACCTCTGGTGCTAGAAAACCGAAAGTGTCAAAAGCAAATGGTATAAAAAGCATGTTGATTGCCAGAACACGCTTTCTCATGTTTGGCCACTTTGCTTGACGCAACTTTTAAGACTGTCTGTCCTACGGTAAAAGGTCCGACACCTAATCTCACAAGTGGTCCGACACCTAAGATTAATTAAGCATTATAAAAACACTTAACTAGTTACCATCATTTTCCTTAAAATAATTAAGCATTTATTAAACTATTTCGAGGAATCTATTTAAATAAATAAGGTGAACACAATGAACATTCTGAAGTTTGGTTGTGCATGTACCACTCTTCTAATTAATCAGTATCATATCATGTTTTTGTATCAATTTATTTAAAAATAAAAAAATATTTTGAATGAGTTTTGTCTACGAAGTATAAGTACCCGATAAAACTTTATTTGCTCTCAAGCACAAAAAAGGGGTTAAACCACCATGGATGATACTCAAAAGCGAAAGTAGCGTATTTTGCTTCCAGTCACCAAAACGTTCAAAACTTAATCAAGAATTTGGTTCAAAGTGAGCTCCTCATGCTTGAAGATTCGTCTATTTGATTTGTTTCAAATTTCCCAAATGCAAGAAAGACATATAAGATGCATTGTTGAACGACAATTGTTTGAAGACTTTCTAAAAAATCAAACTGAAGCATAAGATCCTAAATATGAATCAAATTCTCCGTGTTGAAACCTAACCACCGCAAAACCAATGACCAAATTAATCCAGAAAAATCACATTTTATACATAAGTGGTCGACATCCCCAATAGTACCATAACCTCCCACACAGAGTTGATCTTGATTTTGAAAAACTCTAAATAATTGTAAGACTTAAAAGCTCTTTTAGTCACCTAAATAGTATTCCAACGAAAACATGGTCAATCCATTTTGGAGTTTATTTCTTAAGTTGTATCATATTCACTTTTGACGTAGAGTTATGTTTAATGACGTGGTATAATTGCAAATTAGGACTTGAAAAGGCAAACAAGGGATAAACTTTTATTTTTTTTAAAGTTGTTGTTTTTGGTTCAAATCAACGATATCATATCATTAAATTTAATTTTATATCTTTGTAAAAAAAAATTATATCATTAATAAATATAATAATCATAAAAAACAAGGCATAAACTGAATCGTAGGAAAAATTCCCAAGCTGGTGAAACAGACTTATTAAAATTGGAGCCTATAATTTCGATGATTAATTTGCCTATTCATTCAACTTAAGTTCTCTGAATTAGTTAGTAATCACAAGTTGATGTTAAAATATCCACCCATTTTTATATATGAGATTGGAATTTTTTGAGCATTATATTTGATATTAGACTAGCTTCTAAATTGTAATTAAAAAAATGAGACTAACTTCTAAATTAAATGCTATGAGTAAACCATTATCAACTCTTCTATGACCACAATTTTCACATGGATTGTTTATAAACTATAGTTTTACCCAAGAGAGAAATAGTTTATGACATTTTACTGGATATTCGATTGGATCTTAATTATAAAAACATTTTACTTTATAGATTTATTGAATAAATGATATATTTGCTAATATATACATTAGTTATTAAATAAACCTAACAAATTTTGTAAAAAAATAAATAAACCTAACAAATGCTCTTTTATTTATAATTGAATAAAAAAATATGCATACAAATAATTTGATAAAAAAACATTATAAAAAGAAAAATCATAATTAGATATAAGGTTGAACCAACAATATAAGCCTTGATCTATTGAACCAACAATATACTCGCACGTAATATATACTAAATATATTAGTTATTCAATAAAGTTAAAACGTAAAATATTGCTTATAATTGACATAGAAGGAGGTATTGATTAATTCAAATAGTTAAAAAAATAAAATTGAATCCTTGTGAAAATGATCATGAGTAACGAGGTCAATAATAAACAGCGGTAAAAATTTCATATAAGTTGTAAAAAAGAACATTGATAGTTATAAACGTAATGAGGTCAATAATAAACAACGGTAAAAATTTCATATAAATTGTAAAAAAGAACATTGATAGTTATAAACGTAATGAGGTCAATAATAAACAACTGTAAAAATTTCATATAAGTTGTAAAAAAGAACATTGATAGTTATAAACGTAATGAGGTCAATAATAAACAATGGTAAAAATTTCATATAAATTGTAAAAAAGAACATTGATAGTTATAAACGTAATGAGGTCAATAATAAACAACTGTAAAAAT
>Ga0315915_1000926_pt1 | contig 33507 bp, 19 predicted proteins | sample MpolbnodulesMG_FD_207738 | JGI IMG/M metagenome (GOLD analysis project Ga0315915, IMG submission 207738) | Medicago polymorpha root nodule microbial communities from Los Angeles, California, United States - branched nodules | ecosystem: Host-associated > Plants > Roots > Nodule | place: USA...
AAAGTTGTCTTGTAATTTTAGTCAACATGCAAGTCATATACTCCACATAAAATTAAATATAACACATACATTTTGATCTTAGTTTTCATATAACTAATACATAACACATGTATCATAAGTTCATTGTATTAGATTCAAGTTTCATGTTTAAAATATTCAAAGGTTAATCCAAATAAATACAATAGAAAAATAAACAATGAACCAAAATCATTAATACTTTCTACTACTTTTTTCGATGAACATTTACAATAATTCAAAACATCTCAAATTATCCTTAATATCAGGATAAACAAACTAAACAATTAGACAGAACGACATTTCAATAAACCAATGTCTCTCATGATTTTAGTTTAGCCATTTAATTTTCAATCAAACTTATTGATTGATCACAATACAAATTGCAGTAACAACAATATATATCATGTGAGCAATATCACTACGTACTCACAATATTAGAAAACAAGTTCACGTAAATACGCAACCAAATTAATCTTATGCAACTCCAATACTTTATTACAATCAATATTTTTGCAAAAAACATAAACCAAATTTCATAAACATGTCATATATTAGAGTAAGAGAATGTCGAGAATTATCTTGTTGACAGTGGCGGAGCCATGAGTTTTAGATTGTGGGGGCAATATTCATACACTCAAACACTAAATATTTATTTTACCAAAAAAATTAAAGTAAAATACACATCTACAATTTTACTTCCTTCAATCTTTTTCTATAAAAAACAAGTGTCAATATTTATTCCATGTATTGGTCAATTGACAAAAAAATACCAAAATTGATAGTTTGATGTATTGCATGTATTACATGTATTTATTCCATGTATTTATTCTATGTTGCATTATTTTTTAAACTGTTTAATATATATGCTTCAAATATTTGGCACCCAAAAAAAAAACTCAAGATCCATCACTGCATCTGAGTGGTTTTTGAGATATTTGATAACTTATTTGTTCATCTATGTCATCATAGTTAGTTTTTATAATCTACAATTTGTTGCTTAACTATGATTATGTCATCATTTTATTGCTTATTAACTTATATATTTTGTATAGATAATTAATTATGGTAAATAATTACAAATAATTGTTGAAATTTCTCGATCAATCCATAGTTGGATGATATGTTGACAATATATTATCATATAATGTTGCACTCATGAAAATATCATAATTAATTATCAAAAGTAGAATCTATAATAATTAACTATAATAATATACAAAGGGGTTATGTTTTATTAGATTGAATTTTTCACTGTTTAAAATTTAACCTTTATTTAAACTTTTTTTAAGGAATTTAAACTATTGTATTTACAAATTTATCCTTTTAAAATACTATTTAGATTTTGAATTAAAAAAATGTTAAATCCTTTTATAAAATGAACAATCTCATTAAAATATGAATAATATAAATTGAATATTTATTTAAGTGTTGTGTATTATAATTTATAATCAAGTTCAATAAAAAAAACATACCATTATTATAATTTACTTGTGAAAAGACGAGCACTCACGTGTCCGCTTTCCGCTCTTTTTATCACGCTAATACGTGCAGATTATCAACGATATATATTTGTGACTTTTAAATGTAACAAATTCAACAAACTGTATTTATCTTTTCAATGACAACAATAATGTAACGAATGTTATAAAAATTCTTATTTTTTTTAATAACACCAATAATATAGCATTATTATGAGAAAATTTATTTTAAGGGTATAATTGGAATAACAAAAAAGTCAACCCAAAATCTTCCTAAAGGGTTATTTTCTTTATATATAGTATAGATAATCAAGTGCAATAAAAAATATGTAATTAAATATAATTAAGAATAATTCCGTTTTGACGTTAGTAGTAGTAAAAACATCGACAAAATTATTCTTTGTTTGCACTCCAATTTGATAAAATGCAATACAAATTCAAAGTCAAACTCCAAACAAACTTTCGGAAATCCTTTTGGATGTGGAATTTGACAAACCAGACATCTCAGCATCTCATCAGGTAACTTGCAGACACAGATTTCACAATATACTTGAGAAAACGCCGGGAAAGTAAAACATAAACAATGTCAATTAAGTGTTCTAACAATGATAGTTTTGAAGAGAGATAGCTGAAATTAAACTTAAATAAATGTATTGATTACCATGACCACAGTTAAGAACAATAGGATGAAAAAGTAATTGCTTGCACATTATACAGAGAACAATAGGATGAAATCCACTGATGTAAATATTATATGCTATTGGGAATTCCCCTCATGTGCTATGTAAAAACTCACAATGTGTATATTTCCCTTCATATATTTGTCGTGCTGATGTGAAAACTAAACCCCCTCTGATGTTAAATATATATTTTGTAATAGTGACAGATTCATTTGGAGGATGTTTCGTTACTCATCTTGGATGTTGCTCCTCTTTTTTAATCAAAATAACTGGTGCTATGATAGTTATTGAACAAAGTCACGAGAGAGGACGCAAAACCTTTAACACACAATGTAATGTATTATATAATATTTCTTCTAGTTCAAGCTATTGAGCTCAACACTGTTGTACATACTAAAATCATCATGTTATAGATCTTAATTTATATGCATGTTCATATTTAATCTTTATAACTATCATAAATAGGAATCACATTATTAGTTTGACAGTTAGAAGTAGTTACCGAGAGAGAGACTTGAGCCCAATTATCTAAGGCACAATAACAACATGTAATATCATCATAAACACTAACATAATGTTGTCATAAAATAACATAGATTAGACAAGTACAATGAAACTTGTGTATCTACAAGGTGTTGAAGACAGAAAGCTCTCAAACTTGAAGAATCAACGACCACCTACAAGACGAAGCTTATTTGCGATTGGGACAACATTGATTATTGTTTTCATGTCTTGAACAAGGAGCTTCATCTTGACACAACAACAATGGAGTTAACAAGTATCTAGTTTTAGTCAAATCAATTTTAGATGAAAAAGAATTTCCTCGATGCATTTAATACACAATGGAATGTATTATATAATATTGCTTCTTGTTCAAGATATTGAGCTCAATACCGTTGTAAATAACAAAATCATCATGTCGTAAATCTTAGTTTATATGCATGCTCATATATTTAATCTTTATAACTACCATAAATAGGAATCAGATTGTTACTTTGACAGTTAGAAGCCGTTACCGAGATAGACTTGAGCTCAATTATCTAAGGCACAATAACAACATGTAAAATCATCATAAACACTAACATAATGTTGTCATATAATAACATAGATTAGATAAATACAATAAAATTTGTGTATCCACACGGTCTTGAAGACAAAAAGTTCTCAAACTTGAAGAATCAATGACCAACTGCAACACGAAATTTATTTGCGATTTTGACGACGTTGATTATTGTTTTCATGTCTTGAACAAGGAGCTTCATCTTGACACAACAATAATGGAGATAACAAGTATTCAGTGTTAGTCAAATCAATTTTAGAGTTTTAGATAAGTTGGTTTTGTCATATGTTTTCCCTGTATGAATAACCTTTTTAAATGACAGGGTTAAATAAGTTTTTACTTCTTATAAATATATCAAATTTTGTTTTTAGTCTTCATAAAAAAATTGACATGTTTTAGTCCTATAAAAAATTTCAACATAATATTTTAGTCCTCGTTAAATTCAGATGTATTTAATTATTCTTACACTTATAAGTTTTTGAATGATTTCATACACATTTTAAATATTATAAAAAAATCTTCCGTAAAAATTTAACTAAAAATATGACTTTTAGGTCCAGATTTTCATCAGATTTATCTTGAACTTTTGAAAATATAAAAAAGTCATATTTAATTCATTTTACGTTAAAAAAATACACATATGAGATTTTATTAGTTATTGTCATGATCATGTGAAAACAAAACTTAGAATGTGACTCTCTTTTTAGACAAGATTAACCCGAAGTAGCAATTCAATGCTTTCATTAGATCATATTCATGTAAAACACAGAAAAGTAGATATTTTTCAAACTTATGTTTAACTTTTAACCATTTACTTGGAGTAATAATTACTTCTTTAGCTTGCCAAAAAAAAACAATATATATCTAGTTATACATAATTTTATAATAATATATAACTATATAAAATTAGAATTTGTTTTTTTATAAGTTAAATACTGCTAAATTCTGACATCATAAGCTAAATTTGATATGGTTACACTATCAAAGTACTCACTCCACTCACCTTGATAGAATACTAGTACATATGTAATCATTCACACTCCAATTTTTTTAAAAAGACTTAGGTATTATATCAATTTTTCAATATTAATGGATCCTATAATACAGGACACAATTCTATCTTTTAAGAAAAAACCTCTCCTTTCAGAGAAGCACGTAAAAAAGACACATCTTTAAATCATTCACCTGTCAATGCAGTCAGTGAGACAACAATCCTTGAACACCAAGCACATGGCTGCATGCAAAAGCAAACAAGTTTTTTAATAACTCGCATACAAAGGTCTTGTTTTGATAAACAACTTAATTGAGAGCTTATAGATTAAGCTTTTAGCATATAAGTGTTTATATATAAGCTATTTTTATAACAAAAGATAACATAAAATTGAACGTTTTCATAAGTTATAAACTTATATGTTGTTTTCACAAGCTATCTTGGAGAGTTGCATGTGAAAATAAACTCAAAACAATTAATGGACATGTCATAAGCTCTCTCAAACAGTCTTACAAGTGTTTATGTCAGTGGATAAATTCAAATAAGTTAAACATACCCAAATACATAACTCTAGAATGTGTTTATGCCAATAGATAAACTCAGAATTACTAATATTTGCACATCTTATAATTATTGATATTGTACACAAGTGGTGATTAGTAAGTGATATTGTAAAATGCAGATGCCACTCTTATCTAATTGCCACTGTAACATAATTAACCCAATGCAATTCAAAATTGGTTTGGAAGTACCATTTTATGATACTTTTGCGAATTGGGTCACCAAAATTTTCAGTAAATTTAAAAAAAGTTGAGTAGCATTTCATGGTACTTTTGCGAATTGGGTCATCAAAATTTTCAGTAAATTTGCAAAAAAATGAAGCACCAACGAACGAACTAGGAAAAATTAAAATAAATAAAAAGAAAAACTAACCGGACCCACCAATACTATGACATGAGTGACTCTTTGAAACTAATATATTTTTATCTTTGAAATCACATAGGTTATCTCGATATCTTAAGACTCTTAGCTAACACATCAATAAAACTATCAGTATATGAAAACAACGTTGTAAATTCTTTTCTAACAAAATTGAACTTTAAATTTATGAAGTAACAAGTTGATAATATAAACTTCAAATTGATAATATTAGGTAAACAATAATCGTGTTATAAATAAATGTGCGATGCACACAATGACACAAATATTTGAAAGTATTATGAATGCAAATTGCGTACCAACTATATATACACTCCTACATACTTAATTCTTTAAGAGTGACAAATTGTGTATTGTACCACAAAACAAAGCGAATTGTGAACCTATGACTACTAATAGCTATGCAAAATTACTGTATTTATATATTGACTTGTTCGATTTGATGGTCAATTTATTTTATGTATTGGTAATCATTTGGATTGTCAAATTTCATGGAGTTATATAAAAGGAGAGAAAAAAGTTCTTAGAAGATGAAAGTTTAACTTTTTTGTCACGTTAGTCTAAGGTGTAAAATTGTTATATTTATTTTAAGTTTAATATTTGTTCAATAACTCGAAGCTCACAAGCAATTAGAGATTAATAGCTGATAATCATAGAATCATCTACATTACTCATATTTACATTCTTAATCATGAAATCAGTGGTAATTATATACATACTTGTTAGACTTTTGCTTCAAGCAAGGGTTGCCGTTATTCCCTCCCTCATCGATCATGGTTTCAGAGAGTTGGTTTTCTTTCTTCCATAATTTGCTCTAGGTACCTTCATCCTTTCAATTTTGGAGGGTTTTAGTTGATTTCTTATATACATGTTCTCCGATTTTATTGTTATTATTTTCATTATTATGAAATTTGTCTTTCTATCAGTTTAAAGGAATTTAAAGGAACATAGTATCTCCCCAATGGCCACCTCACAAGCGCCGCAAATTGCTAACTCAAAGGGAGAACTTCCTCATGAGGAGAAGCCAAAGGAGCAAAAAGAAGAATGCACAAAGAGAAAGCTTCCTCATGGGGTAAAGGCACAGCCGTTCAAAGGCAAATTAGCCATTACGGGGCTTTTAGCAATGCTTTTGACACAAGTTTCACAATTTTAGTTTATGTGCATATTTGAATTCTTTAGTATCAATGTCTATTAACCGGTAGGAATCACTCGCAAAGCATGAAGCCTGGGATGCTAAATTTGACGCTATACATAAAATGATTGACGAGGAGTGTTCAAATACACAAACATATGAGGATGTCTATTTTTATGGGGAAACGTATTTCAAATCGTGAGACTAGTAATAACGAGGAAGAAGAATAATGCAAGGGTTGAGAAAGGAAAAGAGGAGCACTTACTGAAGAACATGTATATATGAAATCATAAGACGATACATCCTTGGTTGCATAATCCACAAACTTTGCGTGTAAGGTGAGAGATGTCGACCACATATAACTACGTATTTGCGACATAGAATTATTTCAGTTGTACATGATGTTAATATGGTACCATGCTCTATTCTTTAGTCATAAAAAAAACTATTTCTTGTTGGAACTATTGTGCTATACCTTCTTTGCCTTTGAAGCTGACAATTATTTGCATTGGAAATGACATGAATAACATGAAACATCAAACTAAACATTGCACAATTACAACCAATTGGAGATTAGTCTTGTTATTACATTAAGTGTGAAAATTAAATAGGATTGAGTTTCTTCAATGACATTCTTTTGGTGACTTTAACAGCAATGAGAGCTAAAATAGTAGCAGTTGGGACAAAGATAACATCAGGAATGGCTTTCATAACACTTAGTTGAGGCACAGATTGTCCTGTTCTCTTAGCTACCATAGCTGCTGGAGGTGCCACTATTCCAGTTATCATCATAGAATCATCTACTTTGCTTATATTTACATTCTTGATCATGAAATCAATGAAAATATTTTTCTTCTTATCTTCCTCTGATGTATTATTCCAATCTCTGAAAAATACCTCAATTTCTTTGTGTGATGGTACATCATAATGCTTACCAGGCAAGGCCATGTTGATAGTACTAGTAAAAAATAAGAAAAAGAAATTATCAGAAACTATAGGCCAAATTGATATTAAATGTTGTACATGGAAATTGTTAATTATTTTTTTGTCTTATAGACAAATGTTGTATATATATTGTTATGTTAGTATTTTCTCCTTCACAAAACTTTGAACTACGTTATTCCAATTCATATAATTTTTCACTCAAATCAGTTCAACATTTATTTATTAAATTATAAGTTATATAAATTTAAGGGTATTCATCAATTCTACTTTCTTGATAAATTTGATAATCATTTTTCAAAATGTAGCAAATACATACCATTGATGACAAAATGTTTGGTTTTTTAGTTCTTGAATTTGTAAATTAAAATAATCCTTAATCTTTCCATGACCATATTTTAGATGAATATTTGAAAATAATTTTCCTTTGAAATAATTTTCATGTTTAGACCATTATACTAGTATATAGTTTGAGATTAAAAAAAAAGATAAAAGTTTCCCCACTTATTTTTATTTTTTTACAAGTAAAATGATTAAAATTTCCATTGAAATGACATGCTTACTTGAAGATATCAAGAATGGCAGTGTGGAAGGCTTCAAAGTCTTTAACTTCTTTCTTCATAAATTGATCATAGAGTGCTCCTGATACAAGATCTAATGTCTGGGACGCTATTCCCTCACCTGATGAGATATGACAAAAATTTTTGCAAATTTAATTTAAGACAAATATATAATAATAAACAAAAGTTAAAATAGAACCTAGCAATAAAAAATTAGTTCAATTAAAGGTAGAAAATAAAAGAACATGAGACCTGATCCTCCCATGTAACTCATGATCATCCCCATGATGTTTTTGTATTTTGTGAATGATAGACCACAAAAGCTAATAACTATCACAAAGCCAATTATATTTTTGTGTATATATTTTAAGAAAAAATGTGGACCTAGGAAGTGAGTATATCTGTTTCTTTGGTGAAAGTAAAGTATTCTTGTTCAGGATTTAAGTTATGTTTTTCTTTTCTTTTTCATATGTGAGATTCTTGGCTTGGATGTTGGAACGAGCATGTGGCTTTGAGATTCCATTTCAAATATAAGGTTCATCTTTATTCTGTTGTTTTTCCCAACAATTTTATACATTTAATCAAATATAGGGTTCATCTTTGTTCTATTGTTTTTCCTAACAATCTTATACATTCAAATTTAGAAAAAATTGTATAACATCATTCTTTGAATAATACTATGCTTAACTTTATTTTGGAATGAAAAATGTTATTATCTTAGTTACATAGTGTTACGTTCTTGACGAGAGTAGAACTATTGACGAGTGTAAAACTATTGACCTTCTTATCACTTCACTTACTATCCACCGTGTAACTTTAATTAGTGTTTAATTTATTACTCAAATAATAAATAGTTCATTAATTTTATCTTTTTAGTGTTGACCCGACTACAATTTTCATCTATTTATCTCAACATATATTATCTTTACATTTTTTGAATGATATTCTCTTCACATATACAAATAAACCCAGCTTCTATAGCAAAAAATAAACTCAAATTAGTCTCTGATTTTTTTATACCGGAGACAAACTCAATGATCCCTTATCTAGAAGAAGACATGAATTCAAATAATCACCTTTGAAATCATGAGTTTATATACTCAATCTATTCATTATACCACATATAATATCATGTTTAATGTAATTTATAAAATACATAACACAATCAATTATCTCACACACGAGAGACTATCTTTTAAAATTCCACTTGTTATTCATGAGATTCCTACCTTAAAGCATATTCACTAATTTCAAACCATATTTACCATGGAATTTATTTCACTTCTAATTTCACACAATTTTTTCACTACAAGAATTCCCTTAATTAATTACTGACGAATTCAAAATTGTATTCTTGACGAATTTAGACACTCAATAATTACTGGCGGTCTAAACTTTCACCTTCAGTAATGTAGAAAAAACCCTCAATAACTTTACTGACGGAATAAACCCTTAATAATTCAGAAAATTACACATAAAATAATAATAATATTACTGACGGAAAAATCCATCAGTACCGTTAAAAAAAAGTCAAATTTCACAAATATTAAGAAGTTATATTTATAAAAGAAAAAGAATAACAACTTTATCAAATTAACCCTTTTTTTTTAAGGATTTATCAAATTAACCTTCTGTTTTTTTTTAAAATAATCAAATTAACCTTGTTAACGGTTGATATTTTCTCATCAAAAAAATTCAAAATGAAGAATAACAACTTAGGTGTGGTGCATATAATTGAAAATAAACTAATTAAAATTACATTAAAAATTAAAAGAAACAAAAACATGCAAACTAATAATTAATCTTACATTGAATTTTGAAAATATCTGATAAAAAGAAATAAATATTTCTGCAAATGCGACAATTAAAAAACTACGAGAAAGGATAAAGTAGTTGACCGTATTGCTTTTTCCAATTGAGAATGTGAGGAAACACAGAAGAAAGTCGGTTATGAGAAATGGATGTTGGAACACCATCTTTGAGTGAGTGAGCTTGAAGTAAAAGGCTCTTCATTTCTGGGATGTTGCCAAAGTAGAAGTGAGGAGAAGGTCCATCTAAGGGATCTTGGCTTCAAAACCAAAACATGCAAAATATGAGCCAAAACCACCAAAATTAATGACTATATATACGGGAGTCAAAGTTTGATATCTATAATTCTCATTTACTCACTTTAAGAGATGAATTTCTAACCATGTTACTTAACTAAAAACTAAATAAAAAATAAAATAGACACATTAGTGCCTGTGTTTAGGGACTTGTAGAATAAATAATATTGAATTGAGAATTGAAAATGCGTTTATTTTGAAACAATTTAATTTAATTTTTGTATTGTCTAAGGTAACACATTAGTTTTAAAATGGATGAGTATTTCTTTACTGTTTCTCACTTGATTATTTTTCTCTCTTTACTAAATCTTCCAAACCAAGTGTCTCTCTGAGAGAAATTTTAGCAAATATCAATAAGGACTTGGATGAATCATGCACAGATGTACCCTCGAAAAAATCTCATCAAACTTTTGACTTGGATACTCCACTTTCTCAGCTACCATTACTCATAAACCGTTACCAATTTTTGAGATCCTCTAAGTTAAATTGAATGAATAATAACTATACACAAAATTGTTACTTCTGAGAGTTCTCTACTAGTATATAGTCTAGTGCTGTTAAACAATGGAAGATCAAGTGACAGTGATTGTGATGGAAGAATCTAAGTCCTCTAAGCCAATCAAACAAAGGTATTCATTCTATCTATTTATTATTTAATTTACCCTCATATATGCTATTAATATGTATCATATGACCATACAGACTTTATTGTGAAAAAAGCACGGGGGATCATATCATTACGATGGAAGAATCTAAGTCGTCTGGTCCAGCTAAACCCAAAAAGTATGTACTCAATCCGTTTAATTTACCATCCTGCAATTTATTCTACTATTCTTTTTTGGGCTTCTATTAATTTCTTGAAGCACCCAAAAAGTCATAAATCTCGGTATAAACTTCTGTTAATATAGGTACGATTTTAACGACGAAGAAAGATTTCACCATGTAGCCGCTGTCTCAGTAGCAGTATGCTTGAACATGATTATCTACCCTGCCTTAAAGGCTTGTCCAGGTGGCGATATCATTGCAAAAGATCACACTTTCCAGACAATTTACCACACCGCTTGTGTTTTGGTGTTTCAATTATATCTACTTGGTGTTATAATAGGCCACCCGATTAACAGTAGCATCTTTGGAGTATTATACACGTTGTTGATTTCAAGTACAATAACAGTTATAGAAGTGGCCCTTGTTTCACGGACTGCTGCTATCATCAATTTGATCGTATGGATGTTCATAATTGCAATAATTGTCGATGTTCACTGGCCAGTGATCACTAATGCCGATTTACAAGCCTCGAAAAATTTCATGAAATCCATAGCAATTATTTGTGTTATTTCCCTACTTTGTATGATTAATTGCATTGTGCACACTTTGGATGCTCTTCTTTATAGATCAGCTTGAGATTTTGTATACATTTAATAAATAAACTGAGAGTGCTGTTTTGAATTTATTATAAGTTTAGTCTAACTCTTTTAGGTTTTACTTTGTAATCTTTATTTTGTTATTTTATGGCATTCACATTTTTGGAACCCTAATCTCATTTATTTGTTCTCTCTAATTCTCTACATTGTTAATATGCGTAAGGGCATCTTCCGATCCTATTTGGTTTCTTTTCAAAGAAAAAATAAAGGTTTGATTATGTCTAAATCTTGGTGTGCTTCTGCGATTAAAAAGAAGTCGTAAACGTTATTTGCTTCTTTTTGGAAGAATTGAACGAAAGGCATGCATGTCATGGAACCAAAGTTAAAATGTGTACGTCTTTTTAAATCAATTATCAATCAGAAATAAATATTTATTTGTCGATTTTTATGTTTTAAAAAATATGACATCATTTCATTGTTTATAGAGATATCATACTAAATTTATTATATTTTATCGTAAAAAAGTATCAATATTCACTATTATTATCGTAAAAAAGTATCAAAATACTAAATTTATTTTGCTGACATTTTCGGTAAATGATATTTAATTATTATAATTTTTATGGTAGAAAATATTTTTTCGGAAAAATAAAAAATAAAACTCCTTTAACTATTAGTATAAAGATTGATTATACCAATACATCATGAATTTTTGAGTGAGTCGTCTAAATTATCCTATTTTGACCAAACGGTACGCACCTTTCTCTTTCTTTTTCTCGAGACAAAGTGTATAACTTGTGAAGCCCAGATATTTCAAAAGATATGTATCGGGAGTGTATCCGACGATTTAATTTTATTTTTTATAAAAATAATTGTTCGATACGTTTCAAATATTTCGGGGATACGCGAGGGATACGTTCTCTTTTTGGGATATACAATTGACTAATTGTCACTTTCTTTATTATCAATATTACTTATATTTATATTTTTATTGTTGTTCACTATCTGTTCGCTTGTTTGTTGTTTGAGAACGTTGCTCTTCTTGATTGTTATGTGAAGACAATTTCATTGTTGCGCTTTATCGTTGCCATATGTCTGTTTGGTCTAGGTTTTGTGTCTGTTTTTCTTTTCTCTTTTGAGTTTTAGTCCATATTTTTTATTTTGAGTTTTAATCTGTAATTTAAATTTAATTTATTCTTAAAGTATCACAGTCGTATCACATCTTGAATTTTGAAATTTTCATGTATCGACATATCGGTGTCGTATCGTATCCGCATTATATCAAGTATTTGAGCTTCATTGGTTCTAACAAAAGGTCCTAAGTCATCTATGTGGTACGTTGCATCATGCAAATGTGTTCACAAAAAATTGATTTTAGAGAAATGATATTTGTACAATTATTTTAGGATAATTTTTTGAATAACTCGTACTCTTAGTGTATAATTACTCTTTTTTTCACTCTTTCTCTTTATATAATTTCATACTAATAAAAAGAGGAAATAAAATTTGCCAGCCAATCAGCACATCTGTTGCCTTCCCGCCAAGTGTGAATAACCTGAGTATGCCAATCTCGCTGAAGGATCTCCTGAATACGTCGAACCAGAGAAGGGATGGTTCCATTGATTCTTAGATTCTTGGAATTTGGTAGTTTTTGAGTCTCCACCTAGTGAACTTTAAAGACTCATTTATGATGATATTTCTAGGGCTTGCATGCCTAGGAATCTGCATGTAATTTAGTTTTTTTGTTCTTTTTCTTTTGGGCCTCAAGCCCTCTTTTGTACAAAAAAAAAAAAGGAAATAAAAGGTTTTCTCAAAAGTTTACTCATGGATCCTAAAATTTACGAAAATCTCCCGCATATTTCAAAAGTTTGAAAATAATTTGAAAAACGACTTTTCGGGTTAACATTCTAGATTTGATGCATCAAACTAGTGTAGCAAACTATATGAACCAGCCCTAGAATGAAAATACTTAACACACAGTGAAGTTGGTGTAGCAAGCTATATGAACCAAAATCACTTGGTGTATGTTAGAGGTATACCAGTCGCATCGCACCCCCACATTTCTTGTCGTTGGCGTTGTTGGTGTGCTAATAGGCCGCACGCGTGCCTGAATTATTTCATGAGTGCTCCAGAGATTTCGCCAAGATCTCTTACAAGCGGCCCCACTTGACACTCACATAGGTGATTTCATCAAGTGTATGCTGAAAATCATACACCACCTATAAGGGATAAGAAATTCATTAAAAGCTTTATAGGTTTATCCTCTCAGTAATGTAGTGTGATGAGTCAATAATTAGTGTTTTTAATATAATATTTGAGTCCGCTTTATTTATATTTGAGTTTGTTTTATTTAATTCTATTTCCTTTTTAGAACTATTTTACTTCAATTGCAAGTTATTTAATTTCAGGAACAAATATTCTAAAGATTGAGTCTTGGACCAAAAGAAAGAGGTTTGGAGCTGATTCGGGTTGAAAATACGAAGATTTGGTACAAAAATATGACATCCCCCAAGTCAGAAGCTTGGCACGGCCCGTGCCACCAGCCACACAGTCGTGCCACCTCCCAGGATTCCTTTTGCTGCTTTTCTGCTTCCCGGACAAGCTACCTATTAGTTTATTTCTGACCTAAAAGCCCGTGGTTTCTTGTGGAACATTCTAGTGATGTATTTCTTAGGGCTTAAGTCATTATAAACTATAAATAGAGTAGCTAGCAATCACAACAACTCATCTTTTGTTCTTGAAATTCAATAGTGACAATTGTCTTTCTTAATAAAAGTTCTTATTTTACTTTCTTATTATTTTATTTATGTTATTCTTCTTCTCTTCTATGTCTACGATGAACATGAGTGAGTAGACTTCTCTTGTCTTGGGATTGTTGGATGAGTCTAATGACTTAATCCTAATCAAACCAAGCCTCGAACCCTAATTTTATATAAATCTACTTTCTAATCTAATTTCACCGTTTATATAATGAATTAACAAATATCAAACTCATAAAGCGACAGCGGAGGGTTAGTATTTGTTAATTCATCATCACAAATATCAAAACGAAGCATCAAAAGAAGAAGTTTTGATATTTGAACAAGTGAAATTAGACAAGGATTGCGAAACATGAGAATAGTCTAGCAAACCTTGAGACAAATAAAGTTTCGTTCTTCGAGGATTCTAATAGCAATCAACCATGATAATAGGCGTGATTGCTAGAGGAACACACTCACTGAAACTGAAAGGAGATGTGATAGGCTTAAGAGAAACTTGTATTTAGAAAGTAGGTCCAATATAAAGGTTGGGTTTGTGAAGGGTTTGTCACTAAGATGAACCAATAATCCCAAGGCGCTTTTTATTATTATTTTCAACCGTAAAAATCAAACCTTTTTCAGTTGAACTCTTCTCTAATCATTAATAAAAATTAATTGAATTGAACAACTCCATGTTGGAACGATACTCTCTTTTTACTACTTCGGTAGAACCGTGCACTTGCGGTTTTACTCATCATAGTGTGTAGCACTTCACACACACCATAGGAAATGGACGAGAACAAAAAGTAATTAACTAATTTTTGGTGCTAGCAGAACTAATAACTGAGTTGTTTTTACCCATACGAACCTTATTCATGGGATCTCCAATCACAAAGGTTGGGTTTCCATCACTTATTAATTTTGAGTGGCTTAAGTCTCAATCCCCTTGATCTACACAAGTTTATTTCATCCTAAGGGTTTTGTTTAGTAGCTACTTTATACACAAATGATGAACACAATTTTCTTTCATAATATAAGATTGAATAAGACGTCTCTAAGTCAATCAACCTCATATTTTTATCAAAGTCTATAACAATAAACTTGATCTGTATAATTATTTTTATACATGTCTGCTTACATTATTATTAAGCGACATCACTATTAATGTGGATAAATATAAATCTATTTGTAGATTTATTATAGGCTTCAAGCAACAACATCCCCACAATAAGTAAAGTAATTGTACATTTTGGTTTATTATCATTAGATTTTAATTTCAATTTCAATTAACATCATTGCATTATTTTGATGCAATGGTTCATCAACTCTAAACAATATTTCATATATTGTCCAACTGACATCTTTGATATACTTCATCAGGTTTACTTAGATAAAGTCTAAGCGACAAACCCCCACATTGTAAAAATATAATTCTATATATGGATTTATTACACAGGTCTACTTGAATAATTTTCAAGTGGCACTTCCATAATAGAAAAAAATAAATCACATAAATATATATTTTTCTTAAACAAATTTCATTAAACATCATTGTATTGTTCTGATACAATGGATAACTCATACTATATTTTTCATCAATTCATCATTAACATACTTCGGCAATTTTCTTTTATCAAGTATAAGAATCATACTTGATTATATTAAATCTTTCACATCAACTTAGATCAGATGCCTATATCTTCTTTAAGAAAATGTTAGCAATTTAATATCATAACCTATAGCTAAGAAAACTAAATTATCGCAACCAAATTGCAACAGTCTCAAAAGTTAAACGAAATGCAAATCATATTAATATTTGAAGAATTTCTCAATAAAAACTCATGTCAGCACACTCCCAAAAAAGAGTATGGTATTTCATAATGAAAATTATGAGGATGCTCGTACATACACACATAAAAAAGAATTCTCAATATTTTTTTAAAGAATTTCATTAAAAATTAAGTTGACAAAGCCAAATCGAAATAATATGTAATTATAAACAAACTTCACATAATATGATTCTCTACACTATCAAGTTACTTAGATAACTAGAAAATATGATCAATCATGGTATCATTTTCATCGATTCACAACAAGCATAAATTTCACACAATATATTAGCTACACATATATTTTGGCAATTAACACAAATAAGTCTTAATTTAACAACAAATGAAGATGAAAGAGATAGAACTTGAGTGACACATCCATAGTATAATTTTCAACAACTTATTTGACATTGTCTTTAAATCAAAGATTCACCACCACTTCTTTCTTTTATCTTTTCTCACATTAGAGATGTCGCATAGCAGTTGCCAGATCAAACCCTAGCATTAGCAGCCATTAAACAATTTAGAAAATCCTTAAGATTGTTGTAAAATTAGAAATAAAATTATTTCAATAAAGAATAATCATTAATCAACATATAAATATACGAATTAATTTATGTTAACGAGAATAATCAAGAGAGGTTTCAAAAAAACTTATATGTCTTGATTTTGTTGTAGAATTAGATCACCGTCTTGGAACAACTTGAATCAAACTCATTGTAGAATCAACTACAAAGACTACAAGACAAACAAACGATGAAAAGTTTGAGACGCGTTGATCGCGTTGTCCTTAAGGATTTTCCGCGTAATTATACGCTAATCTCCTAGGATTTAACAGACCCTTCTTGATTTAAAATCAAGGATGCAGAACTGGCAAGAAGAGATATTTTCAGGAAGATGTAACCCGGATTAATGTTTTTGAAAGAGAGGAGAGAATTGTTTTTTATTTCAATACTGAAATTGAAATAAGATTCAGGGATGCTTTAGATATCAAGCAAAACGTGATACTTTAGTGAAGCAAGAAAAACAGCCATAATAATAGGCACATTCAAGAGATATTAAAAGAAAAGCGGTTACAAAAGTTTGGAATTAAAACATGGTTATAAGACCAAGTCAAACATTATAATTAATAATATTGTAATAATTTTCTATTAAAATAATTTTCTATATTTCTCAATTAAATATATGGGACAAAATATTTGAAACTTTTGAAATATACTCAAAATTTACAACAATAGTCCTCGTGAGCTTGGCTTAGTTGGTAGGGACAATGCATAAAATATGCAAGGTCTGGGGTTCAAACCCCAGCCACCACAAAAAAAATTTTTACAACAACAAAAACGTAAACCATGTTTATGAAAGGAAGAGGATCCATGAGTAAAACTTGAGTCTTAACAACTGCAAAACTATCATTCAATCCAGTAAGAAATTGAATGACTTGATCCTCCAATCTGAAATTGCGAGCAGCTCTCATAGATTCACAACGACAAGGATGAGGACAAGTACATACAAGCATAGGGCGGTGAGAATTCAGCTCTTCCCAAAGAGATTTCATCTAAGTGAAATAATCAAGTGCAGATTTGTTGCCTTGTTTCAAGTTGTTAATAGCATAACACAAAGTAGCAGCTCGAAAACGATCAACCTTAGAAAATCGTTCTTGCAGCTCAATCCAAACGTCAATGGTGTACTCATGAAAGACAATAGTTTAAGTAATTGTGGAGAAACAGAATTCAAGATCCAAGAATGGATTAAATGGTTACAACGCTCCCAAACATTGCGATTCAAATCATCCATAGATGGAATTGGAACAGAACCATCAACAAATGCAAATTTGTTCTTAGCACCAAGAGCATGTTTCATAGAATGATGTCATGCAAGATAATTTGAACCAGTAAGAAGAGGAGTGACAATGACTGAATGTGGTCCTTCACTAGAATGGACATAGAAGATAGAATCAATATTTTGTTGTTGAACAATTGGTGGAGCTTGGTGAGGAGGCATGTTGAAGAAATTGCAAGAACGGAGATGAATGTGCAAAACAAAGTATAGGAAGAGGACGTGAAAGAACAATGCATAAAAGCTTATGAAAGAAGAAAATCAAGGATCTCAATGCAGAATTGGCATCGAAATCAAGAAGAAACGAAGAAGAATCAAGTAGAATCTTCACAAAATCAATGAAAACGAGAAGATGAAAAAGCTTGATGAACAAGCATCAATGACGGAAACACTAAATAAATCGTAACAAACTCCTTTGATAGGAGAGAGAAGAAACTAATACCATATTATGAAATTAATAAAAGAGGGAAAAATCTTATTGATGAATGAAGGAGTACAAGAGTATTTATACAATGGAAGCATAAGTGTAACTAACTATAACCAGATCAAGAGAGAAAAGAGTAAATGCCTAAAATGTCCTCTAACCATCTTGCTTGTACTGCAAGCTATCTCTCTTGTTATGATTCTTTCTCTTATCTTCTTCATTGTACAATATCTATCAGTCCAGTTGTCAAACAGTCTAGATCCTCGCTTCTTCATGTAGCTCACAATTGGATTGATAAAGGAGGATGGATAAATTTGAAATAAAAAAAAGAAATTGATTTTTCTTTTGTTATTTTAGTAACAAAATTTGAGTAGGGTTAAATAGAAAAGTTATGATCATTTTTTAGGAACAACCAAAAACAAAAAATGCAACTTTTTTTTGAAAGATAAAAATAAAAAGATGCAGAACTTGAACCGAAAGTAAATTACCAACATGGAATCGAACCTGTGTTTGGCAGAAAATATTATTAAATTGGAAGAAAAAAAAATGCGCCAGCTGGGAATCGAACCTGGGTCTCTATTTCTTCATATATGCTACTACTCCACTTGTTAATGAACAACATGATTATTTTAGTAGCCAATCGTTGTTACATGAACCAAATCTTTCCTGATAACTTTTTTTTTTGTCATTAAAGAAAGTTTACATTAGTTAAGTTTTTGATGCTAATGAAGATGAGACACATCTCAAGGATTAAAGAGATTGAACCCATGTTCTTGCAAAATATGAATCAACTCTATAATAATATAATAAATGGACAAACCAAAAAATTTATTCAAATCTAAGGATATGTAAGAATCAAACCAATAACTTGAAGAACTCAAAGATATAAACCAATTAAATTGGTTTAGTTTTTTTTTCTTCATGTTTAGGTCCAAATCAAACTCAATTTCTATTAGTTCGGATATCACTTTCACCTAATTCAAAACTGATCACCCGAAACCTAAACCTCACAATTAGATTTTATTATTAATTCGTTTATTTCACATTATATCAGTTTCACCTAATGAATCAATTTTTTATGGCCAAGTTTATACTTGAATAAAACTTCACTAAAAGTGCATAAAGTATTTTTGTTACTTTAGTATGGTTTAATCAATTCATAAGCACATCTCACCAAAAACATGTTGACAATGTGATCCATGTTTTTGTCAAGATACATGATCCATATTATTCTGTTACTTTCGATCATGTTTATGAGATATCATCACATGATTGTGTTTTTCACACAATACGCTAATCTTCTAAAAGCACATTTCACAATACGATCATGTTTATGTTTATATGTTTTTCACACATATAAACTAAACATAAATAGTTGTCATAATTGTACACATACTTGATCAATAATAAAATGTTCACCAAAATCATGATACTCAACAATAGGTTGCACCAAAATAGTGTAGGAGTGAGTGAATTGAGTATTAAGTCTAAATTTTAGTGAGATCGATGAGGTTATGTTCAAAAGTTTACTTTTAGACAAATTCCATCCGGAGTTATATAATTCTAGATTCCTTCCAAAAAAACATTCTAGATGAATCCGGTCTGAAAGTGTACATTCGAAGTGAGAAAAAAAAATGTTGTCATAATAATTTGGGATAAAGTTTATTTATTTGAATTAAAAAAACGATTTTTGTGTTGTCTGAAAGTACTTTAAACAAGTTATGTGTGTCGAAGTTTCTAGAATCATTTGTGAATTTTTTAGAAATGTATTGTTGAAATGTGGGGATGAGGAATGTTGCTGCCTAACACTTCACTGAAATATAGAAAAGGATGGGTTGAAATTATCTTGACTCGGTTGACACCATTTATCTAATTAGAAGTATTGTAGGGTTCATGTAATTGTATAGCCAAGACAATATTATTTTCTTATTTTCACAAAATTGGCTGTAGATGATTCTAAATGACAAATAGTTATAATACAAATATAAATAATAAAAAAGAATAATAATAAGCGTGTTTGCTCAAGTTATGAAAAAAATTGTGATAATTTATATTATCATTTTTAATTTATAAATAAACATTAAATTTAGCTGCTTTTGGTTGTTAAATTTTCAAAGGTATTTTATATTTGAAAAGTCCTTATAAAATTCAAAATGGCTAATTTCATCACTCTACAGCCATTTTGTCCATAATCCAGTTGGTTGTGTTAACAAAAATAATCATATTAGTGATTACCTTCTTGTCTAAGAGAAATATTAAAATCCCTTTCATTATATTTTGTGTTTATTTGAAAGCTTAAATTGTTTCATATATAATATACAACTTGATTTGGAGTGGTGCAAAAAGATATATCAATATGAACTTCTTGAAGCTTTTCTTAGTTGCATTAGCCCCAGTTGTGAACACTTTGTTCATTGCTATTATCGGGGCTGTGCTTGCACTTGATAACATTGGCATACTTAGAAAAAATGCCAAGAAGCACCTCAATATTGTAAGTTAATTCATTTTTTAATTTGTGATTTTATAACCACCATTTTTTTTAAACATGATCCATATATAGGTATAAAGTTTAAATCATTTTCACCTTGAACAACACATTTTATTGTGTTGCTTTAAATTAAGGAGTAAATGAGTAATAGAACATTACTTGGCAACAAAATAATTAATAATTATGAATGCATATTTTTATTGTACAGATCGTATATTTTGTGTTCACTCCAGCTCTTCTTTATAGCAGTCTGGCAAAAACAATAACTTTGAAGAGCTTGATTATGCTGTAAGTTAATTTTTACTTTCTTGTTATTGACATGTGATTTCATTAATTCCATAGGTTTTGTTTCATACTTATCCACCAGCTTGGAAAGCCTTTGCTTCCATAGATTTTTTTTAAGGATAGTCTAAATAGATAGGTCTCATTTCTACTTAAAAAAAGTTACTCCTTTTATTTTAAGAGATTCAAAACTATACATCATCGGTGTAAATTTTTTTGCACCGACAATCAATCACAATTTACCAACAGTTTCTTTTGGTAAAAGAAAGGGTCTGACCCCCAAAAAAGAAACAACCAAAAACCAACTAAAAATATTATAACAAGACTAGGGGAAGTGACTCCAGAGGTATCATCAATTAAGAGAATCTTCAACTCATCCAAATGAATATTGTTTTGGATGAGTAGTTCCACATTGCTCAAGCTAAGACTGAAGTTCACAAGTCAATCTACGCAACGATTTCCCTGACACCAAGTATGGTTGAAATTGACGTACCGATCCTTTTTCATTAACTCTCGAATTCTTCAAACCAAAAAATGTTCTCACTAAGGTTATTAAAACCCTAATCCATGCAAGAATAAGAATAACAAAGAGGCAAACAATTAAAAGAAACTAATCCAATCCATTTATTGCGCCTAAGATTGATCAAGAATCTCTAATGAGCCATTAGCCAAACAAATGTTTGAATTTAGTGTGGTTTTTTTCAATTCCAAATGAGATGCCAATCTGTAAATTATGGGTCATAAGATTGTTAGGAGGACATGTCCTTATAATCTCTTATTTTAGTTGTTTTAAAAAGTCCCATTTTAAATTTTATTTTAGACCTAGATACACATTTGGTCCGCATATGACATTTGTTTCCATTCATTTCTCGGTTTAATTGATTTTTGGAATTTAGAAGAGATGCTTAATTGCTTTGATGATTTATTTTTTGAGGGGTGCTTTGATGAATTAATTATATAGGTGGTTTATGCCGTTAAATATTCTTTTGAGATATATTATTGGGATAACTCTTGCATGGATTTAAATATTTTTAGAATATATTATGCATTGTCTATACCAACTGAACTAAGCTATATCAAATCTATAAGATATGATTAGATAGATCAAACAAATGTTTTTTGAATTCAGTGTGGTTTTTTCCAATTCCAAATGAGATGTCAATCTGTAAATCATGGGTCTTACGATTAATTGTTAGGAGGACATATGTCCTTATAATCTCTTATTTTAGTTGTTTTAAAAGGTTCCATTTTAAAATTTATATTTAGAATTGATTTTTGGAATTTAGAATAGATGCTTAATTGCTTTGATGATTTATTTTTTGAGGGGTGCTTTGATGAATTAATTATATAGGTGGTTTATGCCGTTAAATATTCTTCTGAGATATATTATTGGGACAACTCTTGCATGGATTCTTACTAAAATAACTAGAGTTCCTCGTCATCTTCATGGCCTTGTGATGGGGTGTTGTGCTGCAGGCAGGTTTATTTAAATATTTATATATTTTTTCTTTAATGATCTATCTAATCATATCTTATAGATTTGATATACCAATCAAAGACCCGCTTAATCATATTGTTTATTTTCTATAAAAAAATATTGTTTATATTTTCCCTAAAAATATATTATTTTATATTTAAAATCATTTTTTAAGAAACATAATCACTTATAAAAATATTCAAAATATAAATATCTTAAGCCCCTTCAAAAATAATAATAATTTTAAACGTATAACATAATGAAAAGCTACTCTAATTTAGTAGTGTATGAGGAATAATCTGATTAAGCGAATGTGATATTATGGAAGAGACTGTTAAAATCATTTCTATTTTTTTTAATTGTAGTTTCTAAAAAAATACAAGTAAATTTCTAGTTTACTTAATATCTCTAAAAATCAATCAACTTTTAAGATAATGTAAATAAAAATTATATAAACTAGTCCTACACAATGTTATTTTGAAAAACCCGGTTTTTCGAATTCAAATGAGGATTCAAATTCCCTTGATATGTCGCAAAAAATATTTTTAGGTGGACAATCCTTGAGAAGACTCCATGTCATGATAATTAACTCTGAGTGTTAATCTCACATCAACTATAAATTAATTCAATGTTAGATATATAAAAAATGTGAATCATATTTTCAATATCTTAAGATTTTGGGTTGAGACATGGTATCTCCCTCTTCTGCGGTCTTAGAATGTTAACCCGTTTTTATTTCCAAGTTCCGACACCCTCCAACAATTGTTATTAGAGCTTTGGTTTCATCCAGGGATGATAATTCTTATTATGCTCTGTATGGTTATATCATTGTCTAATGTTTCACATCATAAAATAAGGGTGGTGCTTTTAAAGTGCTAACTTGTAAAGGTTTTGGCTAAGAAATATTTGATACTTAAGTGTGTCCGTTGTGACCCTGCTTCTCTCTCCTGACAACCTCTATTGTGCAGAATTTACGGTATGAAATTAGTTGCAATCTCATTTTTTGATGTGAAGTTTAGGTTAGAGACATTTGATGGAAGAATAAGTTTTTGACTTGTTGAATATTAAAGTCAAAGACTCGTTGATACAATCAGAATTGTACAAGTTATTGATTAGTATATGGGCACTGATTTACATTGATGCAAGGTGTGTTGTGAGATTATCTCGGTGGTTGAAGAACTTTCGGCCATCAAGAAGTTGCACAAAAAATTTCCAGCCTGATTTTCACCAAATGGAAATTCTTAAAGTTCTTTAACTTAAAGTGAAATGTATTCTTTATGGTGGAGTATGATAGTTCTTTTGAACTATGGTTGTCGGTAAAGACAATGTAAAAATTCTTAGAGTGGTTTGACTTTACGTGAAATCTAATTTTTATGGTGAAGTATGATAGTTTTGGTTGAACTATAATTATTTGTGTTGATGACAAAAACATATATGTATCATTTTCGATCAAGGTGAAAATTGTTAGTGATGGTTGAAATGGTACATATATGTAAAAAAATCTCACATGCTTAGTCTTGTAAAAGAAGAGGAAGACCAAGACTATTATATGGGCTATAGTTATTTGTTGCAAGATGCACGAGTTGGAAGCTATTTATTATTGTATATGACTTCTTTTTTTCTCTCTTATACTCTTGTTTTAAAATGTATTTGCTTGGAGAGTGTGTTTACCGGTGGTCGTGGGAAGTTTGAGAGAAATATCCATGTATTATTAAAAAAAAACAATGTTATGCTCTGACTGTCATTAGACAATGATCGTTATTTTTCTTCTATTTTAGTTATTTAGATTATATTCATGTGTGGCAATTGATGTATGCAGGAAATCTGGGCTCTTTGCCTCTTATTATAGTTCCAGCTATCTGTAAAGGAAGAAGTCATCCTTTTGGAGACGTAGATTCTTGCTACCATAAAGGACTAGCATTTACTTCTCTAACAATGGCAGTATGACACTAACTCCAATCATTTGAAAAATTTATGTGTGTATATATATATATTTATCACATATATAGTTGAATTAATTGAGATTTATAAATTATTTAAAACATTTACTTTAAGTGTGGTTCTTGTTTTGCAGGTAGGACACATTTATGCTTGGTCTATTGTGTACAATATTCTCCGCATATATACACCTAAGACTAAGGTTGTCACATTTGATGAATCCACAAAATTTGAAGAAATTAATAATCCAAAAAATCTTTCTAAATGTTCCATAAGAGCATTGACCCCAATTAAGGAAGAATCATTGTCTAATGGTCATATTGATCAACTTCAAGTAGAATGTAAAGTGATTGATGGTCAAGAAAAGGTTGGTCTATTTTCTAATATATATTTTACTTTATTTTTTTCAATTTGGCTCCTAATATATAAATTACTTTATGTAAAAGGCTCTTGTATTGTAGAAAGGGTTAATAGGTCTTTACCCCCCTATAATATAGGTCATTTTCGGTTTTCTCCCCTGTAAAATATTTTTTTTGATTTACCCCCTGTAAAATATTTTTGTTTTAATTTACCCCCCTAATAGGCCAAATAAAAACGAAAAATACTTGAAAAAAAAATAAAATTGGTTTTTGTTAGGCCTATTAGGGGGGTAAATCAAAACAAAAATATTTTACAGGGGGTGAATCAAAAAAAATGTTTTACAGGGAAAAAACCGGAAATGACCTATATTATAGGAGGGTAAAGACTTGTCATCATGCACTAAGGATTTAATTTAATTATTTAAAAGAAAGAAATTCTTATACTTTCAAGTGTTTCACAGGTACCAGAAAAGCCAAACATTATGAAACATCTGAAAATATTAGGTGACAAAATCAAATTGAAGGAACTATTTGCACCTGCATTGTGGGGATCGGTATGTCCACAATTCTATTATTGTTTTCTCATTAGTTTTTTGATTATTTTTAATCAAGCAATAAGGAAATGGTATACAAAGTTTTCATGTTGTTATACACTAAAACTTAAGAGAATCATTGTGATCTTGATTTAAGAATATATTATATTCTTGCAGATTTTTGGAGTAATAATTGGTATAATTCCTCAATTTCGAAAACTACTAGTTGGTCAAAGTGCTCCTCTCCATGTCGTTCAAACCTCTATAGTTATGTTGGGGTGAGTATCCTCAACCATCTATTTAGTTTTTTTTAAGTAGTTTAGTAGTTAGAATTTCACATTTTTAAGATAAATAAGCGAAAAATTTGAGATTCAAATCTCGACTACCATACCCAACAACTCAAAATCATCATCAACGTAAAAATTTCTAAATTTACCCAAAATTCTATAACCAAAGAAAGATTTAAAAAACCCCCAAATTGTCACAAAGTGAATAAGCTACCCACATATCTTTTTCTTTTTGCCACAAATAAAGGATTCAAATTGCAGAGATTCACAAATAAGAGTTCATCTAGTCTTGTTTATTTATTCTCCTTCTTAAACATTAGTCTTTTGTTCACTTATAGAGCCTAACACTCTCACCAATTAATTCAAACAAGTTGCTACTCACACACCGACACACTCCGTAAAATGAACCAAGATAATGTTGTTTGTTACTACTCTTACAGTTATTGCATATATAATGTGATGTCTCTACCAATTAAGTTATGTTCACGGAACACGTATTTGGTTATTATATTAATGGAAAAAACTTATTAACACTAATATATATTTGCTCCTACTATTCTCTACTAAAATGATAGGATAATTGTCACCAATATTTTTGAAAGAGTGTAAAAAATGCATCTAAACAAATTCACGAAGAGAAATGCTAGCAACACACCTTCTAACACACATTTTTCAACACACTCTCTTTGATTGATTAATATTCATATGGGACCCACCAAATTTATATGGAACCCACATGATTTGGTGGAACCCATGTGAATTTTAACCAATCAAAGATAGTGTGTTAAAAAGTGTGTGTTAGAAGGTGTGTTGCTAGCATTCCACAATTCATAAAGTTATGATAATGGATCTAAATTTAATCCTTATATTAAAATACGAGGAATGCTAACAACACACATTTTAACACATATTTTTTAGCACACTCACTTTGATTGGTTAAAATTTACATGGATCCCACCAAATCATGTGGGCCCATATAAATTTGGTGGAATCTATGTGAATTTTAACCGATTAAAAAGAGTGTGTTAATATATGTTGCTAGCATTTCTCTTAAAATATATAGTTATTCTAATAAATCATATACTATTTCCTTTAGCAATTTTCTTGATTTTCAGGGAAGCATGCATTCCATCAATGATATTATTGGTTGGAGCAAATCTTCTTAAGGGTAATGAATCAATTATCACAATGAAATGAAATTTTCAACTTTCATTTTACTCTATATAGTGTGCTTAAGTTCAATTTAGGTGTTAATTAAATTTGAAAATGAATGTGAGGGAATGGGTTTTCAGGTTTAAAGGGATTGGGAAAGAAGGTTCCACTTGTTGTTGGCATTATTGTGGTTATGTATATTGCATTGCCAGCAATGGGTATATGCATTGTGAAAGGTGCAGCTCATTTCAGCTTGATAAACTCTGATCCATTATATCAATTTGTTTTACTACTTCACTATGTTGTTCCTCCTGCAGTTTCCATTAGTAAGTTGTTTATTTATCATACTTTACAATTATTATTATTATTTGTTTCCTCATGTATTTATCAAATTATTACTATGTAGTGTGTATACATAGTACTAAAAAGCTAATATGTCTAGCTTCTACTCAAACATAGAATCCATTAATAAATTTATTGACATATATACACAAGCAAAAGTAATTTTCGACCAAACTTTTCAAACATAAATTCATAAAAATCATTTTTTATGAATGTACACAAACATAAATTAGTTTACGTTTAAATCACTTTCATCCATAACCAATTCCATAAAACCAAATCATTCAAAATCATTTTTTTTCAATCAAACGCATGTTAATCGATGTAGTCGTTCTATATTTTTATTTCATCCTAAATTATTATTTTGACATTGAATTTGGATAGTTACTAACTTTAATTATGAATGTATTAGGTACAATGACTCAATTGCTTGGAGTCGGTCAAAGTGAATGCTCACTTATCATGTTTGCAACTTATTCCTCTGCTCCACTTTTGCTTACCCTTTGGTGCACCGTCTTCATGTGGCTTGTGCTATAAACTATAATTTTAGTTAAAAATTATCACTGAAGTATAATATGATTTGCTCAACATAGAAGTGTGGAATGTTAATTTGAAATATTAAGGATTTTACATATTAAGATCAATAATATAGGTACTATTAATTATAATTAAATTATAAGAAATGATAATTTTATCATATTTTTTTAGGATAACTCTCTCTCATCTTAAAAGAAGAGTTGGAAATATTGTACCAAAAATTGTCACAAAACTGATTGTCCTTTATTTGTTGCATGGTTGTTAGAATAACCTTTTATTAAATGACTATACTTCTTTCAAAAAAAAAATTAAATGACTATACTTGAACAAGAACATCAACCGACACTATTTAGCTTTGTATCTAAAATAAGACTTCTTGAAAATATCTCTTAGAGACTTCTTTTTTTATGAAGCCAAACTATTCCATCAAAATTAGCATCAGTAAAAATCAAATTTAAGGCTTTGAGACGATCACACTTGAAAGTCTCAAGCCAACATTCACACTTAATAACTTGGTTGACCTGGCGCCTAACTATATTTTATATGCAAAGAGATGCACTTGAAAATGGAAGAAGACGAGTAACATTTTAGATAATTGTATACACAATCACGCAATTACATTTGCTAGTATTGTAAAGTATAATTCTTTTATCAGCAACATTGTTAGTAGGAGGCACTTGGATGATTGATGGCTAAGTTGGAAAATCTGACTCAACTTTCTGTGATAGATAATGTAGTTGTCACATAAATATACATCTTTATTAAAATTGTATGTCTAAGCGAATATTTTCTACCAATAACATGGTTACAAAAATGTTTGCCTAAAATCACTCCTAATTTAGGTATACTCTGTATAGATTTACATCTAAAAATAGTATACTTGAAGCATTGCAATTTAAAATAATTAAAGTACAAGCCACATAAAAAATGTGCTCCATAAAGTAAGTGAAAATGCAGCACAAGTATAAGTTGCCAACATGATAACTGAGCACTCACCCTCACTAACTCCAAATAATTGAGTAATTGTACCTGTAACATTAATAAAGTAAGTGCATTTTCAACCAAAAAAGTTCAAATTTTATAGACAGAAAATGAAGCAAAAAATATTAAATAAGCAAAGAAGTTTAGAATACAATGTTAGTAAAATTGGCCTCAGTCACAAAATAAAAAACCACCACTAAATAAAAAACTAATTTTAGGAATATTGCATGATCATTTCATTATTTATAAAAAATAAATATTATTAAGTTTCATAAACAACTCACTTAGGGCAACTGCAGGTGGAAGAGCAAATTGAAGCAGTAAAAGAAACTGATACAGTGGATCAGGATGGATCAAGCCAAAATGAATAGCCCCTTTGACGATTCCTATACCTATTACTGGCAACATTATAAATCTAACCACAATTATGCCAACAACAACTGGAACTTGTTTTCCTAATCCTTTTAATCCTGAAAAAAAATTATCTCATTTTTGTTATCACATTCATTTTCAAATAAACTACTAAATTTTGATTAAATAAAAGTTTTAGTTACCCTTTATAAGATTTGCTCCAACCAATATGGTCATTGCAGGAATGCCTGCATCCCTACAAATCAAAGAAGTATAATTTTATGAGTTTAATTTGTATACACCGTCAGCGAATCAAAATCAATAAAATGAATTATTTTAAAAGTTGTTATGTACAATTTTTTTTTTTAATAATATGAGAATTATAACTTGTTGACGTTGTAAAACGTTTTTACACCGACAAGGTATATTAAACTAATCCTATTTTTGTTACTCCCTCCGGTCACTTTTATAAGCAAAAACTTATTTTTTAGGTTCATTGAATGAGTAATGTATGTGATCGTTAATATAGACTACATACATCATTTATTCAATGAATTTAAAAAGTAGTTTTTTCCTTATAATAGTGACCGGATGGATTACCTAATAACCAAATATGGATGCGGTGGATATATTGACCAATTTTAGAATACTTACCCCACCATGACTAGAGAGTCCTGGATAACACCAAGAGGAGCATTGTCTACAATCAACATTTTTCGAAATATAGGAACTACACCAATTAATAAACCAACAAGCTGCTTACAAACAAAGAAAATAGTGTTAACAAATAATTGAAATTTAATTATATTTCAACTTAATTGTCATAAGTTAAGTATATAATTAAGTTAGTTTGTTAATTTTGTAAACTAGACCGTTGTATTTAAACACAAGTTGAAATTTGTCGAATTATGTTTATGTGTTGATCCAAACTATAGTTTCCCTATGGGGAATGTGTTAAACGAAAAAAATTATATATAAAAAAAAAAAACAAAGAGAAACAATAAGGAAGAAATATGACATACCGCTCCAATTGTGGCTGGTGCAAATAGGGCCTTTAGTTTCATCTTTTCTGCTAATACTTTTACTTGTTTCATAATCTTTTCCTTTTTTGATACCTATGTAAAATTCTTGAAAATATAAGATCATAATAACTTCTATCAAATAATACAATGCTCTCATAATCTAATTATATAAGAAGTGATGTAAAGCTACCTTTACTTGTCCATTTGAATTTGTACATTCAATTTCAAATTGCTTCACATGACCGTTATGTGATATATCCTTTGAAATGTTTTCTGGGTCATTTTCTAATGCAGAATTTGAACAAATCATTGAATCATCAACTTTAACTTCATTGGAAATCTTGCTTGAATATATGCGAACAATGTTGTACACAATTGACCAAATGTAAATGGTTCCTATCTGAAAAAGAATAAAAGAAAGAAAAAGAAACAACAAAACTTAGTTCAACATTTCGAATATATGTCAAGACAAACCCTACAATGAACCTCATACTTAAATTCTAAATGTTTAAAGTGTATGTTTCGATGGTGACATTTTAATGAAGTGTATGTTTCGATGGTGACATTGTAATTCTGTTGAAGTTTTAAATTATAGTTTTCCTATTTGTTAGTAATCATGGAATCTGAGGGATAGAGATTAGCAAGAAAGCAATCATATAAGTGTACATGTGGGAAAAAATATACATGTGGAAAATACTCACAAAAATTCATAGTAGAATAAATAAATTTTTAAAAGAATAATCGAAATGATACAATGTGTGTTTCTATATATAGAGATTAGTTGGAGTAACTAACTCTAACCAAATTACTAACTTTAGTTAAACTATCAATTAACTTTAGTGTAATACTATGATTAGTGTGATTCAAACAATTTCATCGTTAATTTAAATATGCATTAATTCAGTATCGTACCGCCATTGATAGAGAAGCATAAGCAAGTCCATTTCTATGACAAATATCCGCATCTCCAAAAGGGTTGCCTCTTTGTTTACATACAGCTGGGACAATAATCAAGGGCAAATTTCCTAGATTCCCTGTAGACATCAAATAAATTCATCTTTAACATTAACTTTTTTATATTCTTATAAGATAATTTACGATGTCTTTTAGTCGTTGAAAAAAATTAATACGATAATTAGATGTGTAAGGAGATAATTTAAAAAAAGTTTTAATATGTATTTCGTCCATGTAATTAGGAGTCATTTAAAAATGTCTTTGTAATTGTTAATTTTGACAAATTACCCTTTCAAAGTTTAATCTTTTAAAATTTCGTCCCTTTACCCATAATCTCGTGTCACGTGTTAATTAGGATAGGTGGCAGATGACTCAGATTTTTTGGCAGGAATGGATGAAAATGCCCTAAATGAAGCCAGTTCACATAGAAATGACCAAAATGCCCTTGTCTTTTTCTTTCATTCTCTTCCTTTCTACAAGGCCACCACTGCCGCAACAACAACCACCACCATCCAACTGAAGCGGCTTCAACAACAACCACCACCAACACCCTCAACACTACCAATGAACACCGGCTCGTTCCTCCTCCTCGAGATGACAAGAAGAAGAGAGAACCTCCACCACCGCACCGCGTTCCGCCGTGATGAGAGAACCTCGATATGCAACCAAAGCCGATCTCAAAACCGCCAAATCCGCATCCTCCCCTCTCGATGATTTCAAGGTTCCATTGTTGCTGAAGCCGCACACAAGAGAGAGTTTTCCGCGGCTGGATCAGGAGGACAAAATTCCAACTTGAAGGTTTTGTTTCCAATCTCTTCGATTCTTCACGAACCTTGAAATTAGTGGTGGCAGAAGCAATCCAAGAAGCTCTGCAAATTTGTGAATGAGAATTGTTGTGTTGTGAAAATTGTTCAAGGAACAATAATGTCTGGTGAGAATTTTTTGTTATCAAAGAGATTCAATTAAGAGTCATGTCGTGTAGTTTTCAACTTTCTTTTTCGTTAAACTTTGTTGTTGTGGTTGTTTCAATTTTTTGCAGAGAACCTTGAAATTGAAGGGTGTTGTTGTTGTTGTTGTAGTTTTCCCAAATGATTTTTCCAGATTTTCGTTTCCAAATGAAGAGAAGATGGAAGGAGGGATATTTTTGTCTTTTCAAATTGGTCTGATAAGAAGAGGGGTATTTTTGTCCATTCAGAAATCATTACTGACGTGATAGTAATTAAGTGGGGGAAGGGATTAATTTTTAAATGACCCTTAATTACATAAACGAAACACATGTTAACTCTACCTGCGGCACAACACCCCAACACAAGGCCTTGAAGATGATGAGGAACTCTCATCAATTTAACTAGCAACCATCCAAGAGCTGCCCCAATTATAAATGTGATAAGAACATTCAATGGCATAAACCACCTACATAATTCATGAAACATAACTTTCTAATCTAATAATTATATGGAATTTGTTTAGAGAAAATGTTGTATATATATTAGAGATAAACTTACAACGTAATGATGCTCTTTGATGTTACTGTTTCAGCTAGGCTGCCACAAACAAGAGCGGGAGCGAAGACAAAAAATACAATCTATATGAAAAAATAGGGCTATGTTAGTCTTCTTTTTTTTAAGACAAAAGTGATATAAGTAGTTAATTAACGATATCATAGTATCGTCATATTTTTTTTTTAGAGAAATACTAAAAACTCTCTTTTTAACATTCTTTTCATGTGAACCATCTCACCACTTTATGTGAAATCATTTTTAAAATGTGAGACTCGTGTAAATTTCACCCAGTAAAAAATAGATATTAGAGTGAGCGTCAGAAATAGTTTATTCATATCGTCCCTCTTTTCTCTAAACTTTTTTCTAATAATTATTTTGAAATCTTTAACTTTATTGAAAATTGTTTTTCCCACTTCAAATAAAGTTAAGAAACACCATAAAATGATAGTTAATTGCCGCTGAATTTTAACCTACAGTAGTTAACTATCAATGAAACTTGAGGTTAAATTCGTCACTTCATGGTGTTTCTTAACTTTGTGTGAAGTGGAAAAAGTAATTTTAAACTTTATTTTATCCAAAATGTGGTTCGGTGTCCATTGAATGGATGCAATGGCCTTCTCTCTAAGGTGTTTATGTTGTTTATGGAAACAAAAATACACCCCCACCTCCATCATCACCCAATCACTCTTATTTATAGCCTCTCAAGAAAATAACCTTACTTATAGACTCTCAAAAAGAATAACCTTTTTATAAGTGAATGACAACCAAAAAAAGCATTACATATAATAAATAAAAAATTATATGTTATACAACAATCCTAACATTACTTTTCATTTTAAACATATGCAACTTCCACTTGTATAACAAAACCAACAAGTTAAATATGAAACCACGATAATTTGAGATTGGATCATTATTTAGATTTGTATAATGGGTAAATGCTCGGTTGAAAAATCCAAAGAGGGTCAAAATTAGAAGAATTTTTTCATATAAAAAGTAGATTTTGGTGGCTTTTAAGAACTTTAAGGTAAAAGTAGCTTTAAAACAAAAAAAACAAAAAAAAAAACTCATTTCTTTTGTGATGTGAGTGATGATATGTATCATGTAGTCTCTTTCAATTTTCTTATACTTTGCTAGGTTATAAGTTTTAGAGGAACTAGAACATCGACCCGTGCGATGCACGGGTCCAACTAACCAAGCAATGGAACA
>Ga0315915_1000927_pt1 | contig 33504 bp, 17 predicted proteins | sample MpolbnodulesMG_FD_207738 | JGI IMG/M metagenome (GOLD analysis project Ga0315915, IMG submission 207738) | Medicago polymorpha root nodule microbial communities from Los Angeles, California, United States - branched nodules | ecosystem: Host-associated > Plants > Roots > Nodule | place: USA...
GCACTTAGACGACGAAATCACAAAAAAACACAAAAGAAAAAACTTGATATATGTGAAAACCACTTATTTAGATTGAAAGAAAAGGGAAAAAGATGTCGATGAGTGATTCTACGTCAAAAAATGACCTAAAATCACCCATTCTCGTTAAACAAAGGAGAAAGAAAGTTTAGAGAGAAGTTGGAGTTTCTCTCACTAAAAAACTAGGGTCGGCTAATTTTTTTTTATATTATAGATATGAGAACTTAAAACTTTGTTTGTGACACTCAGCTTTAATGGTGTCACTTTGTCATTTAATAATAGTTTATAAATTTAGGAAAGTAATTTAATAGTTGAATGATGTCATTGTCAATGTCAAACTTAGTGCTACAAACAAAGTTCTTGTTTATTTCACACATTGTTTTGCTCATTGCATTGTACTATTTTGCTTCTGTTTGGAAGAAAGACAACGATTATATAGGTTTTTCAATGATTTGAACTTCTACGTTTCCTTGTAACTAAATACTCTATAAGCGGATATTTGTACTAAACTCAACGAATAATGGCAGTGAGTTATAAGACGTTGGTTTATTTAAACTTTCTAATCAAAGGATACTCTTACAAGTTCAAAGATTAAATATGTGATCCACTTCACAATTTATATCCATGTTTATGTAGTTTCCAAATTTTGTTTGGAGGACACATAGAATATAAGGAGAAGCCATTCTATTTGTTTTTGGTTACCTCCTCTATCAAGCTATGATTTATCTTTATGAGTATTTAGTTATGAATATATATATTGGCATGAGACTATTAAGAATAAATTAACTAGACTTTTTTATTATGTTGGTCTAGTTATCTTCATTAGAATAAATGTAATAGGGTAGTCTTAACCAATATTGAGGCCTAAGCGGAACTCTAATTTTTTGATAAAATTAATATTTTATGTAAATTTTATTTTTCAAACTTTTTGAGATGCAAAATGGTTTATTAAATTATCATAATCTATTTCATTTAACATTTCTTTTTCAATAATAAAGTTAAACCAAGAGATAATTGTGAGATTGAGAGTAGGAGACGAAGAGAAAGACTATGCACAGAGACGATGCTAGAAAAAATTATTAAGGGTGGCGAAAATTTAACACATATATGAGCTCTCATTTTACTCGAAAACCATAAACTCGTGTTAATTAATTAATTTAAGCACATATTATTTATGCATGAATACTGTGAAAAATTACAAATTCATTTCAATTATATTATTAATAATCAAGATGTTTTATTTTTACTATCTCAAACAAACAAATATTTTAAAAAAGTGACAAATTTAATATATAACAATTTGTTGATTCTAAGTTTTTTTGCTAAGCAGGGAGAAAGACAAACATCAGGAGGCCACACCGACATCCCAACTAGGTTGGCACCCCGGGAAACCTCCATCCGATGCCAATTGTTGATTCTAAGTAGAATAAATCCCATTCTGTAAATGTATATGAACATGCCATTCAAAAGAGATTTTAAATAAAAGGTGACATTGGATGAACCGATAAATGCAACAATTTCGGATTGAAGTGCAATGAAAATTACATCAAAATGCTTAAGTGGGAAAATTTTAAAAGAGCTAAGGAAGCTAGCAATTAATTTTTTACCATCTCTTTGTTGTTGATTTTTTTTTCCTTTCTTTCCTCTACTGCAGTTGTTCCTTTGTTCTACACTGCATGATGAAGGCACAAACTCTTAACCCTACCTACTCGTGTGCGATTTCATAAAAAAAAAATCCCTGAAAAAAATATATATTTGGAGCTTCCCATGTTAAATTTTGCATGATTACATATGATATATGATTTATATCATGTTATTACATGATACATGATATTCGTTATATCTACTTAGTGTAAACTGGGATAAAAGAGCAGATAAAAAGTTTATACCATTTCCTAGTTATTATGGCCAAGATCTTATCATTCAAAAAGTTTATACCATTTCCTAGTTATTGATGTCAACTGTGTACATTGACGAAGAACCACAATTAAAATCACGTTATACGACTTCATAAAAATATTAAAAAGATTTAAGATAAATATAGAAAAAATACGGTACAAATATTTGTCACTTATATATAAAAAATAGACGATAAATAGTTGCCATTTATAGATATAGAAAAATATGAGACACATATTTGTTACTGATATATATAAAAAATAGAATAATATTTATCAATGATGCATAAAAAAAATTAGATAAATAATTGTCATTTTTTTAAAGAGGATAAATAATTGTCATTGATAAATATAAAAGAAACGTTGGATAAATATTTGTCATTAATGCTTAAAAGTACATGATATTTAAACAATCATTTGGTACAACCTATTTGACAACCTTCCTTTTCTCTCTTTTCATGGACCAAAAACAATAAAGAGAGAAAAAGAAAGAGAAAGAGTAAAAATATAACGTGAGTATGAGAGAGAAAGTTGTCTAATAGTTGTCACAAAATGGTTGTATAAATATCATTTCTCTAACTTTAATAAGAACAACCTGTAAAAAAACTTTAATAAGAACAAGTTTATTTTTTATACGGAAAGTTTTATGTTATCATCAAAGAAATCATATTTCTTTTTAAGTTTCGAAGTCTATCATGATCTCGATAAACCTATCTATGGTGGTTAGAATTTACTTTTTAAGTGAATAAATGAAGTGTTTAGGATTTAAACTCCAGTTTCTATATATAACAATACACTGTCCTTACTAACTGAACTATATTGACGGAACTATTATAACAATTTTATTTAAGACCATTAATTTGAAAACACAATGTGTTTATATTATATATTTTGAGATTTCTAGATGTGACAGCAATATTGTCTAACACACACTTCTCTTATTGTATAAAAAAAGACACACACATATATCTTTTTAATGAATCATTGAAACTCAAATTAATATGATTAATTAATCCGAGTCTTTCATAAATTTAATAATTTTTTTTATACATTTGAACCAATAAAAGAGTTGGATTTTTATACATTTGAATCATAAATAATTTTTTTTATATCATATTATGGTAGAAAATACATACCTAATATTTGTTTTGGATTTTTTAATAATACTCAAAATAAATCAACTTCCAAGCCATTGTAATATTTATATATAACCACAGTTGAACAAATAACAAAAATAAATAAAATAAATAATTCCCTAAAAAAATAAAATAAATAATAACCGTTTAAAAGGTAAGAACTAATTGAACCAATTATGATTCAACCATATTATATCAAAATGAAGATAAATCTAAACAACTAATTAGTCGATTTTTCTGTTGAATCGGTTGAACCAGCCAGGCAGCCAATCCGGTTTGATTTGTTAAATATTGCTTTTACTTAGATATTTATTTTTTCCTTACATAATATAATTGCACTTAAAAATAAAAATGGTTAATTTAATTAAAGAAGTAAGAAGGGGGGGTTTGTTTAAAAAGCAGAGCAAAACGCGGCGTTTAAGTTGGGAAATCTTGCAGGGAAGGAGAAGACGAAGCGCGATTAAAGAAAGAAGCAAGAACAAACTCCAAAAACCTATGCTCATCTCCTTCCGAACGCAAACTTTATATATTATTATTTGTCGCTGTTATTTCATTTCATCTTCATCCACGCAACTATAAACAAAAATCTTTCTTCTTCTTCTTCTTCTTGTCATAATAATTTTCATTTCGATTCCTTCGCTACTGTTTCATCATCTATAAACTCTTCTCTTTACTTCAAGGTACATAATTTTATCCCTTTTTTTCTTTTCTTTTCATATAATATGGATCATTTCGGTGTTCATAAATATTAGATTACGGAACCACGTTTCTGTATTTGTGTGTCGTTGTAATTTTTGTTTTGTTGAATTCCTTTTTGTCGTCAACATCAGTTTTTTACTTGTCTACATTGAAGTTTTGCAGGGTTTGCATATTTTGCAACGTTCAAATTGAAATTATAGTTACCACTTCCACACGCTATAGTAATTTGAGAAAATGACATAATTCAATGTAATCATTTATATCGGTGTTGTGTAGACTTGTATGAATGAGGAGAAATATAACTGAGTTTTTTCTTTTTTGGGTATTACATTTATGGAAGTTAGTTAGTACTAAACAAATACAATGATCTTAGGAATTGAAGTTAGCAGTCTGAGGAAAAATTTCTGTGCAAATTGTTAATGTCAATGAAGTCAGTTGCAACCAATGAATAGTAAAGATAGTTGAAAATGCGGTGCTAATTTGACTCATATTGCACTTACCTATGTTATGATAATTGCTCCATTGGGTTGTTCCAAATTTGCAATGTGAATTTGTGCAACATAACTGATTTTGATTATTATTTAACACTTAGGACTGCCTTAATTTCTCTCTCAAATTTCATTTTTTTATATAAATGGTTGCATGCTGACATTTTAGGATGACGTTATAGGTTCAGCTTGCCCCTTTGGGACTTTGGCGTTGACAGTTTAGTACAACTTTTCTCTCATGATCAGGTATTGTTTTCATTAACCGTTAGAAATCTTGGTCTAAATATTAATGACAAAAAATTTGTGTTGCGAACTCGACGCACATGATGCAAGACCTTGTCAAGCTGCCCATATTTGTCTGGCAATTCATACCCTGTCTTCTCTTTTATTTTTCTGTTGTTTATTTGGGTTGCCAAATAGGAATGCAATTTGCAGCTACATAGTTTCTTATAATATTTGTTTGCCTGTTCATTTTTTGTAAGATTCTAATATTAATTTGGTCATGTTTGTAGAACCTTGTTATAACCGTTTTGGTCTTTGGGGAATGGACTGGCTGTTTACACCTACTATTAGTGTCTGTGAACAATGTTTAGCAGACCAAGTGGTTCCGGCGCTTTTAGTATATTCAAATGGAAACAGAAAGGTGCATCATCTTTGACAAGAGGTTTACTTCATGATGTTTCGCCAGAGATCGAATTGTCTAATTATGGAAGGATCCCAAGTCCAGGAAGTGAGAGCCCTTCAGATTTCCTCAATGGAGAAAGTGTATATGTAGAACCGATTGCTGATTTGGATCTCTTCTTTGAAAGACTTTATGGCTACTACTGTGAGAAAGGGTTATGGTGTATTGTTACAAAGTGGATTGTCGAACTTCTAAGTCTGGGGTTCACCATATGCTTTTCAGGATTTTTTTTATTATATGTTGATTGGAATGGGCTCTGTAATGCAAAATGTGGGATGGATGCTGTTGAATCTGGAATTAAGCCCTGTGATCTTGGCAAAGAAGCTCTTAATCAACACCCTTTAACCCCACTCACACTTACCAAAGCAATTATTGTTGGATACTTGGGAATTTTTTCCTTCTATTGGATGTTTTGCTTCTTGCGATTCTTTGCTCAACTAAAGGACATTCTCGAAATCCGCCAGTTTTTCTACAGCAGGTAAGCTTGATTGTTTGAATGATAAACAACTAAAATGCATTGAAGCAGTTGGTTAATTTTCCACTGTTCACGTTTTTGTCTTAACATACCATGAATGTTTTACAGTCTTCATGTCACTGACAATGAAATTCAAACTATGCCCTGGGCCAAAATTGTTGACAAAGTTGTTCTCGTTCAAAATACTCGGAAACTGTGTGTGCTGAAGGATCTTTCTGCCCATGATATAGTCATGAGACTGATGCGGAAGGAGAACTACTTAATCGGAATGCTCAACAAGGGTGTGCTTGCTTTCCCCATTTCACAATGGTTTCCAGGGGCTGGTCCTACAGTTCAATCTAATCCTGATGGAGCACAATATCGTTTAGTACTTACCAAGACCCTTGAATGGACGTTAAACTGGTGCATCCTACATAGCATGTTTGATCGGTATGTTAATTTTTGTACAAATGCCTTTAGTTGTACAATCAAAGTGTTCAATATCATTTGTTCCTGTAAATTGTTAATAATGTGTATGAATTATTGTCTTTTGAGGCGTATTCGTCCAATTTTCCCTTTTAACCATTTTGTGAAATCGGTTTGTTTGTTTGTTTCAAGGATAGAAGGACTATTTAGATGCTCCATGGTACCTTATATAAGGATACAATTTATATCTGGTGCTTACGATATACATTTCAAATTTCATGTTATTCTGGACACTGCTTGTAATTTCATAGTTTTATAGGAGTTGGTTGTTTTATTCTGTATTTGTCTTTAATATGAATGAATTTAGATTGACCTATGTGGTGATTCGGTCAATTAATTTATATGAGAATTTTCATATAATTAGCTCTTACATATTTTTATTCTCCTTTGAACATGACTTTTGCTGCAGGAACTTTTGCGTCAGAAGGGATTTTGTGTCAAATCCAAAGACATTACAGAAAAGGCTTATGGTAGTTGGGTTTGCAATGCTTTTACTTTCTCCATTCCTTGTAATATTCATGCTGGCATATCTCTTTCTGAGGCATGCTGAGCAATTTTATAATCACCCAAGCACAGCATCATCTCGAAGATGGTCAAATTTGTCTAGGTGGATTTTTAGGGAATTCAATGAGGTATCATATTCATTTTCTTGGTCTTTCATTTTCTCTTCTCTTCTGTTGCTTTCATGGTTCTAATTAATACTTTATTGCTTTCGTACTGTCCGTAGACACTTCTATACTATGTCAAAGACCAACTGCATATTTTATTCAGTTTATTTTCAGTAAATAATTGGAAGCAAACATGCAACAGTTATCCAAAAAGCTTTGTTGGAGGCCCATCAGTCGTTATGTATATAATCCATCCATGCATTCTCTGTGAATATCTTAGAAAAAATCACCGTGAAAGAAAGATTTGAAGTTGTAAACAACTATTCATGAAAAATCTTATTGGAAAATTTATGGAAATTACAATAAAGGAATTTTTGATAATTATAGGAAAATTCAATGCTTAACTAGTTGATGATATTTTAATAGCGATTTATGAGCGACCACATTATGGTATTATTCTAGTCACCTAGCATTGGCGGCTTATTCTTGCATTTTTTTTTTGATACAGGTTGCATATTAATGAGTGACTTGAATTTTAAGTTTTTGTAACATAGTTATTTGACTTGGTTAACATTTATGTTGTTTGAAAAAAACCTTTATACTACCAAACAATAGCCATGTAGGTTGCATATGACATTCTGAAATCTACTTTGAGATTGATTTTTATGTTGTATCAGTATACGTCTTCTGTTGTACCTGGTTATCATTTTTAGAATTATCTCACTTGTATTCTTTTACTTTTATTGCTAAAGCTTATCAATAACTTGTGTTATAGGTGGACCATATCTTCAGGCATCGGATTAATAACAGTGTATCACATGCTTCTGATTATCTCAAGCAGTTTCCTTCACCTATCATATCTATCATTGCAAAATTCATATCTTTTGTATCGGGTGGCTTTGCTGCAATTCTGATCATTATTGCTTTTCTCGAGGAGTCTCTGCTAGAGGGTCATGTAATGAACTTCTGTTAATTACTGAGTTTACATAATGTCATGGCAGTCATTAAAGGGTTTTATTTATTTTTTCTAAAATATCATTGCAGATATTTGGTCGGAACTTGTTTTGGTATGCTGCTGTTTTTGGAACTATAACTGCTATTAGCCGGGCTGCAATTGCAGATGAGCTTCTGGTCTTAGATCCCGAGGGAACAATATCTATGGTGGTTCAGCATACACATTATATGCCAAAGAGATGGCGTGGCAAAGAAATTACTGAAGTGGTCCGCATTGAGTTTGAAACATTATTCCAGGTATTCTACCTGAGGTGTCCGTTTAATACATTCACATTATGTTAGAATGACCGTTATTTATTATTTATTTACACCATAGAATAGGTTTTAATACCTCTCATGCTCATGTTTTTCTTTGTATGGTGCAGTATACTGTAATGATGTTACTTGAGGAGATGGCTTCGATTTTCCTCACTCCATATTTACTTCTGTTTATTGTCCCAAAGGTCATTTTCGTACTTGGAGATTTATTTCTATGGCCCAAGTATACTGTATTTCACAGTAATTTGTTTTCTTTCATTTTGCAGCGAGTTGATGATATCTTGCAGTACATTGCCGATTTCACTGTAAATGTTGAAGGTGTTGGGCATGTTTGCAGGTTAGCATGGACTTTTTGCTTTTCTTCTTTTATGATGTACATCTCTAACTGTGGTCATTCTCTGGGACTTCTGAGTTTGCGATGGAGGAAGGCAGTGTCTCAATTCCATAGCTAATGGCAGAAAATATTGATTATATTTTGTTATATTTGTCGCAGTTTTAGCACCTTTGATTTTCAAGAGCATGGAAACTCTCATTATGGTTCCCCATTTAATGCCCCTCGTAGCAGAAGGAGTTCACAGGGGAAGATGGAGAAATCATTGTTGAGGTATGGTCTTGGAAAACTTGTTATACCCATAAGACAAAATTCATTGTAATTTGTGATCTAATTTAGCTTCAGGAAGGCAAAACTTTCATCAGTTATCCATATATATGTTTTGAATTTTAGAATTATTTCCATTACTATTATGAATATTCTGAAACCTCTTATGTGTGCATGTTTTTTAATTTTTTGGTCAAAAAAAAGTAAAACAGTGTTTATAATAATAATAATGATGTTATTATTATATCACTTTTTCATTGCTAAATTTTTTCTATAAATATCTATCATATAAAATTTTGCCCCCGCAAGTCAACATTTCTGGATCCGTCACTGGGTGTCGGACACGCATTGGTGTCCGACACGACACCTATGATTACACTCAATTATGTCATTTTCTCAAATTATTATCCATGTCGGCGTGTCGTGTCCGGTGTCCATGCTTCATATATATGTATTTACGTTTAATTTATATTCTGTTGTCATTACAGCTTCCAGAGTAGTTATCCATCATGGGAACCAAATACTCAGGGGAAGCAGTTTTTGCAAAATCTTAGAACATTCAGAGAGTGGAAGTTATCAGTACATGGAAATACACACACATCTTCCCCTCCTAGAATGTGGACGGGTAGTCCCAATACGGCAGGCGATGAAGACAGAAACAGGTTTATATCCAGGGAAATGCCGTACAGTACTTTTGCAACTGGCAATCACTTGGATTCTTTGTGGTTGATTGAAGCCAACCAGAACCATCACCCCTATCTTCTTGATTGGTACTACACAGCTCGACCTCATGATGCAACTTCAAGAGATGTTCCATTAGAACCATACGGAATAACAGAACATTATTCCAGAGACTATTCGATGCCTTCCAACTTGACACAGAATGAACCTGAGTATGAAGAATACTCAAATGAGTCCCATGAGGATCGGGCTGCATCTCAACTTGGGGCTTCCACAGCAGCTCCCATCTTTAGGGAGAGCTTTATTCAGGACCAAAATTATAATGAACTTCCCCATGCTACCAGAAGCCATTGGTGGGCTAGAAGTCTTCTACGGAGTGGACAAGCTCAGGCAAGCTTTTACGAGCCTCCAGATTTCAATGACCAAACAACATATAATTATCATGACAAGTTTTCTGATAGAGGGTCAGAGGATCAAGACCAAGAACAACACTTTTACTGGAGAGATCATCACAACAAATTATCTAGAACAACGATGACAGATGACTTAGAGGCAGGAGAATTTAATCTACATTTTGGTGATGTTTATAACAGACCTCCAGAAACTCCCACTATAAATACCAGCACAGCTAGCTTTGAGTAATAATAGCTTTGTCCTTCTCCCACATTTTTTGTTTGGGGGGTGCTTTCAATTAAATGGAATGCATGAATTTCCAAGTCATGATTGTCCCTTTCTAATTGTTATTTGGAAATTCTATTCTTTGCTGTACATAGATTCATTGGTGTGAGGTTAGACTGTTAGATGAACCTCAGCTTGATGTTGGAACTTAAAAACGTCTTAAAATGCCTTCCATTTTCAGATGTAAGGACCCCAGCAAAATAGTCTGGCAATTGTCCTGATTCATTAACCCAATTTCTTGTTTTCAGGATCCCTCTGGTTTTCTTAAATATAGTTAAAACAAAAACCATACCAAGTTGGCTTCAAAAAGAAAAAAAGAAAGCAAAATGATTACCCACCCTGGCTTTCTCATTCTCTTTGTCCCTTTGTGCTCTGCCTTCCAATGATTACCCACCCTGCTTTATTCACTCCTTGACCCTTCAAAATCCTTTGGCCCAAGTGACACTCAAAGTAAGAACAGAGAGACCATGAATTGAACATGAATGAAAGCTGCATGCGTGCAAATAATCATTTGTGATTTTAAGTAATGCTAAAAGCAATGCCTCTTATTTTTTGACAATATCACATGCCAGCCTATGAAAGCAATATCTCTTATGTCCTCATCGTTTCTGTCACTCCTTACTGACATAACTGGAATGGAAATTTTGAACGCAACATAAAGAAAAAATAATGAAAAATCAAATTATCACATCACTTCACATTACAAGTTTACATTATAGTATTACTATTAAACACTGTTCTTGAGGAAGTAATGCAGTTTTTTATACCCTACCATAACGAAATGGAAAGAAAGATCTTCGACCCCTGTTACTACCGCTATTACAATCTTCATAGCTACAGCCCTCACCGTTGATTCCACAATCCTCCTTTTGATGCCTATTATTCTGTTGGATGATGTGTTGAACATCTACATAAGCTTTTCTATCACTTGCCGAATCCAATGAGAAGGATCTTCTGATAGGCTGAATTGAAAATTGATCGTCTTTTTTTCTAACATCAATACACTCATCACCCATTATCGAACCACGGTGGCACTTCCATGGTTTCAACTGCACTACCTTCATCTCCTCCTCCGCTTTCCTAGTTGTAGAGTGAGTTCTACTCAGTGTTTCTAGTCTTTCCCTTGACTCATTTCGCTCTTGCTGAATCTGAGACCGTGTTCCCCGATTCTCTCCATCTCCCCACAATTCAATGACCACAAAATCTTCATCACTACCCATGTTAGAGAGTAACTGAGAATCTTGTGGAGAAGAGCTTGGTGCTGCTATGATACGGTTCATCGGAAACGGTGTGTTACCTGAAATGCTTGTTCTACAAAGAGGGCAGTTTGCATTTGTTTGAAGCCAAATGTTAATGCAATCCAAGTGAAAGTGGTGGCTGCAATTAGGAAGTACTTTTAGCATATCTTGTTCTTGGAAAGAATTCAAACATACAACACAACCCTTTACGCTTTGATGATTATCATCATCACCTTCTCCTTTTGTGAATTGAAATGTTGGAATTTCTTGGATGACAGATTCATCGACGCCGCGAGTCCAAATCCTTGGAGAGAATGCTATGAAGGGTTCTTCATTCTGTGGAGGTGGCAGGATTGAAATCCATCTCAATGGGTGCCAATTTAAGCAGCATTTGGTCACAAAAATCAAGTAGGTGATAAATATGAAAGTAGTGACCAAGATACTTAGTACAACAATGACAAATATGAGTAAAGCATAGTGTGAAGAAGATTGTGCCATTTGAAAACTATGAATGTTAGATATGATATTTAAGATGTTCTTCTCTTTTAAGAGATTGATTTGTTTAATAGGAATGTGAAGGAAAAGAAAGGGTAATAAAATAGTGATGAAAGTGGAAAACCAATAAAATAAATGCATTTGGATTATTAAGTTGTAAGGAACAGGCACATGTATTTGTCACAAAAGGAAGTACACATAGAGAAGCACGAGGGGTCGGTGTTTGACTTTACAAAGAGGGTTATCTTTTTCATTTGAAAAAACCAATCTTTGTAGTGTGTCATTTTTGGCATTTACTTTGTCTTGTTTGAATGAATGTTGTCTTGGCCCTTGTCCCTATCTTTACTAGTAGTGAGCTCATAACTGATAAGTGTGTCTTGGATGGTCCTACTAGCTGAAACTAGTGACGTCCCTTAGTGACTGCCATGGATCATGGTCAACCAGATAACTTGAGTCGGTCCAATCCAAAAATATCGGGTCGGTTCGGTTTGTATTTTTCTAAATCCAATAAGAATAAAATCATGTTTTAAGCAATTCTAGATTCTAGCATGAACTTAGTGAAAATGTTATTTCATAAAACTAAAAGAATAAAAATGGCGTTTTTAAAACAATAATTATATTCACATGTTTTTTTTATGCTAGCCCTCTGATTCTTTAGAGAACGAATAAGATAATTTAGAATTTGGTTAATAGATAAATAACACCTATTAAAAAATTGTTCAACTTAAAAATCAAATTTAAGTTTTTTCAAATGATATCTTCTTTAGTGAAACTCATTAATCAATTTTTTTTGGTATATAACTCATTAATCATTTTAACTCTAACAATTGTTTATACTCACATGTTGTGTTTGAGCAAGGCAATGATGCTATTCCTGTAAAAACAAACGATCATTTTATTTTTCCTTTTTATTATTATTTTTTTTGGTACAAAAAAGAGGGCAGAGCCCTTTTTATTATCTTTTCTAATTTTTACTTTTAATCAACTTTTGTTATAATATTGATTATTTAAATATTAAACACGATAACAAACTTGGATTGCGTGCATTCAAAAGTTCTTATGGTCACACAATAGTAATTTCCATACAACGTTCATGTTAATCACGTCATATATTCTCATGTTAGATGGTAGCAGTCATAGTGACAGATCCAGAAATGTTGACTTATGAGAATAAAATTTTATATGATTATTATTTATAGAACAAATTTTAGCAATACAAAAGTGATAGAATAATAACATCATTATCATTGAACAAAATACTTGAGATTATAAACACTATCCTTATTATATATTAGAAAAATCAAAGACTAGTTAACATTTACAAACTAAAATTGTTCTTTACGTGTCTTTATATTTAAAAAGTATGGTACAAATTATTCAAAATTTCATTTCAAATGCATTTACATATTTGATTTTATAAAATTCATAAGCGAAACTCTATTTTAATGATATAAATTTCTATTTAATGGGGGCAACCAATTATTTTAAGAAAGGACGATTATTATAATATCAAAGACTTAACAAATATAACCGGAACATTAGTGAATGCAGTTGCCCCCAATCTATTAAACCTAGATTCGTGACTGTGTAACATTGATTCATGTGAATTATTCCCGTGTGCACCGTGGTTGTTGGAGAAGCTTTGGGTTTGTTTCATACCTTTTAATGGCTAAGCGATATGCAATTTGTTAATGTCAATTTTGCGTTTGATTCTAAAATTACAACAAATGCCTTTCACAATAACCGAATCGATGTCACAAAATTTGGTCAGGTAATCATAACTTACATAAACGTTTTTGTTACTCATTTTACAAGATCTAAGGTTAAGTTTAACAGGAGATAAACAAATGTAGTAGCTCAAAACTTTACAGGGTCGCCATTTTATCAGCTAGTCACACTACTTAGTTTAATGTACCTCAATGTATCAATACTTATGTTATTAATGAAATGCTATAAACATCTTTTCATAAAAAAGAATACATCAAAAGTCATCATTGCAAATGCAATGAAAGTGATTGCAGCAATCCATTTCCGAAATCAACCTATGACCACGGACCACGATCATTGAAACCCAACCACAAACTTAGCTAAAGTAAATAACATAGAAATTATGATTATTAAAAAATTGTTGGACTGACTTTTTTTGTCTTTGATTTTTGTCTAAGAAATTGTGTTGTAGTAATAAGAAACTTTTGTTTGACCAATTGTCCTAAGAAATTTGAAATCTCAAGATTCATGGAACACAAATGTCTTACATGATTCCAAAAACATGATACGATGCTAGCTTTTGGACAGACGATAATATAACTATTTTTGTTTAAGGAGTTGTTTACTTGGTTATGGTACCAGTTTGTCTCTTTTTTTCAATTTTTCCTTTTGTTTCCTTCTACTTTCAAGTTCCAACAATTGTAGTTGACTGTGACAAAAGATCATAATTAGTTGGAAACTGTTCTTGTCCACTGAATTTTCTATTCAGCACATACATGAAAGGAAGATTCTCTTCCTTCAGTTTGGTTTGTGCTCACTCTATATTTTGGCAAACCATGCCGATTCTTTGTTAGAATACACTGAGGACCAAGTTTTGTTGCAATATCAAGATCCTTTTAATTGCATCAGTCACATTTATATGTAATTTTCTGCAATACAGATGGCAGAACAAACTAGGGTCATATGGACATCATACATTTTAATGGAACATCATACACACTGCTACGCTTTCATTTTATTATAGTTTTTTGTTTGACTTAACTTATAAATATGCATCTTAGGAGAATATTCCAATTAACATCAATAGAAAATATTGCAAAATCAAAAAAGCCACCAAATTCTGTTCCAATCTAAGAACAATGATGTAAGACGAGATATATATATATATATATATATATATATATAGCTGTTAAGGTTCAATGTTTCACCTCACTAGCTTAAGATACTATTAACAACGTGATGTACTTTATATATATATATATTGACCATTAGTTTAGACAAACAAGTGGCACTGGTAGGACAAATGGTTATTTTTCTATATTCAAATTTCTCTTAGATATTATAAATAATGATTAAATTGGCATTAGTACAAACTCTTGATGCATGATCCTTCTGACCACATAATCTGTCTCGTTAGAACTATATATCAACTAGGGTGATTTTCTTTATGAATAATAATAATCCAAACAAAAATTAGTCCTTGCATTATGTGGTGGCCTTCCAAAGGTGATATAGGCTTATAGCACTGAGTACATTATGTGATCCACATGCATTGAATTCTATAACCAATCTCAATCATAGTCATAGTTGTATCTTTTTAGCACGTTTGGTACTATTTACAAATCCATTGAACCTTGAATAAATTTTCACGTAAGTGCAATTTTTGTAGCTCAATATAAAAGGCATTGTAAGTTATTCTAGTGACATTATTTTTACACAAACAATGGAAGATGAGTTAAAGAAAAAGGTGAAACAAGATGAATTGCCAAAGAAAATCAAGTATAGAGGGGTGAGGATAAGGCCATGGGGAAAATTTGCAGCAGAGATTCGAGATTCGGCTAGGCATGGTGCTCGTGTTTGGCTTGGTACATTTAACACTGCTGAGGAAGCTGCAAGAGCTTATGACCGTGCGGCTTTTGATATGAGAGGTTCTTCTGCTATTCTCAATTTTCCTGATGAACATTTTCCAAGCAATGTGGCTTATAATCCTTCTAAGCCCTCTTCTTCGTCCAATTCAACTTCATCATCATCTTCAAAGGTTAAATCAAAGCTTGGTGAACAAGTTATAGAGTTTGAGTATTTGGATGAAAAATTGTTAGAGGAACTCTTGGATTTTGAGAGTATCATCAACCAGGACTTGTTCAAGTAGGAGTTATTTGATTTAAGCATGAGGGATTTTGTTCTGTTTCTAATCCTAAATCTTTGTTTAGAACTATGTCAATTTAGTACTTTATAATAGAGTTGTTTTGTTGTTACACAACGTTTATCATTATTTACATATGTTTTTATTCTTTTGGCTTTCATTTGAGTGTTTGAATAATAATGTTGATTCACACTCACACATGTGAGTAGTAAAATAAGAGAGAGTAACAAAACATGTTTGATACTGCTAAGGTGGTCAACAAGTACCTAAGCATGTCAACTAAGCTATAAGACAAAAGACATCATTATTGAAAATTCTTATTATACTCTTTAAGTGAAGAATTGCATGTCATGTTACTTGATAGTGAAACAAAATCATATCCAAAAGAACAAATCATAATAATAATGAAAAATAGGATAGCAATGATTCATCACTACTAACTGTGGTTGGTAGAGTAGGATTGACATCTTCCTCATACTTGCTGTGACTTAGATTCAAATCTAAAATTCTACAATTGATAAGTTATTCGTAAATTCAGTTGCAAATCTTCAATGAGCTTGATGATTCTCCTTAAGCTTACTTGAGTGTGTCTCCCCAAATCTACATTTTATGCATGAAAAAAAAAAATCACCACCACAAAACACTAAAATCTTCGGTCATATTTATGTGCATTTTTATACTTACAAATTAATTGGTCACACGATGGAACAAAGTTGGACAAGGCCAAAAAATATTAGCCAGCTTAGACTCTAAATTCTCCAAGCTGAAACAAGAAATATGCTTTCAGAATAGCATCCATAATAATCTTGAGCCCGCAAGACAATGTTTGAGTCTTTATCCAAAATAAACAAAACATTACCCAAATCTTTTACATGTCTCTTATTAGTGAAGAGATCAAATAGATAAGATTTAGAGGAATTTGATTTGTGCAAAACTTTAATGATCCAACCTTTATTAGAACAAGGAGAAGAAGTTGAAGGGTTGTGATCATGCACTAGTGGTTCAATGCGGTATATTTTGGTATGGATTTATCATTCAGCACGTTTGGTAATTTTTACCAATCCATTGAACATTGAATAAATTTCCAAATAAGTGCATTTTTTTAGCTCAATATAAGAAGCTAAGTTATCATGCCAATAACATTCTTGTACACAATGTTTATTCCAATTTGATAAATAAGCTAAAACCTACTCCTTCGGTCCCTTTTTAGAAGCATCCCTTCTGCGGGTGAAAATGATGCTTATATAAAAATAAGACAGAGGGTGTAAAATATAATGAGAACCAAGTTTTGTTTGTGAGAAGTTCAATTCAAGTCATGCTAGCACGGTTTTAAACTGCTCTCAGTAACAGTAATTGTGGTCTATGGATGCAGTATCCATGTCCTTTTAAATGGCATTAAACAAATTACTCAAAAACGTAATCAAACATCTAAGTTTGTAATTAGTTCACATTTGATGGAGTTAAACTAATTGATATTTACTGCTATGTATCCAAACTTGAAGGGATATCTTTCAAATACAAGGGGTTCCATACTCAACACATAACGAAAAATGGTGACAAAGGCTCAAACATAACGTATGGTAGTGTGGCAAAAATTTCTATCAATGAAGTCACACTCTTAGATTTTGATTATTGTTTTGTTGGGTTTGGTTGCACCGTTTTGTTGTGGAATCTTTTTTTGCTTGATTTTTGCGCTTTGATTGTTCTGCTTTAATATAATTCTATTTTGACCTCTTCAAAAATAATTGTGAAATAAACTCAACTTTAGACAATAATATAGTATTCTAGTTACAACAATAGCAAAAGATGCATGTTGTCATACCCCAAATTTTGACCGGTTAGAAATTTTCATTTGTATTTTAAAGTCTTTATTCGTATTTTAAATAGTCAGAATCCTTGCTTTGTTGTTAGATAAGTTACACGTTCTTTTATTCGTTTTTTGAGGTATTTAAACGTTTTATTGGTACCGTAGATAATTAAAATATTTTATTCGCATCGTAGGCGGTTAATCCTTTTTTGTTCGTTTTTAGATATTAAAACATTTTTGTTCGCATTTTAGAACTACTATTCGTTTTTTGATCTGTTAAAAAGTTTTGTATTCGTATTTTAAAAGCCGAGTAGTTTTGTCGTCTTAGACGAAATTTCGGCAGAGAGGTATTTTAAAATACCTCATTTGGTTATCGAAAGGGACATTTTATTTTTTTGTTTTTAATGTCATTTATTTAAAATTGATTTTCATTTTTTTTATATAAGTAATTTTTGTTTTTTGTTATTATATTTACCATTTAATCTTTTTAGTCATTAGAGGTCATTTGTTCTAGTCCACATGTCATTTTCTCATTGGTCTTTGCTTTCCTCTTGCCCAAGTCTCAGCTGCAGGGGCATTTTAGTCTTTGCCCTGCAGCAGAGAAACCTAGCTATTTAAAGCTGTCATTAAATGCACCGTAGCGAGTCAGAGACGTGTCAGAGAGAGTCAGAGTCAGAAATCACTGTAATCACCAATCAAATCACATAAACACAAACAAACTTTCTCTCTCCATAATTTTAGATCAAAACCATAAAAATTTGATGAACACATCAAGAACCTAATGAATGTTCATCAACCAAAACCAACGGCAACAGTGAGTCAAAACCGAACTAAGCTTCCCCTCCCTCACAGCAACGGATCCGAGCTGTGCTAGATAGGAGAAGAAGTCGTTCTTCTCATACAAATTCGGAAGAAAACAAGAGAAAGAACGCGTTACCTTCACGATCTGGAGACACAAGGTTGAAATAAAGGAAAACTTCTATCTTCTTTCTCTCTCGAAACTTCTATCTTTTTAAACCCTTGGATCCTTGATCCAATGGCTGTGATGAGTTGATCCAGTGATTGAATCTGGACCTCTTGATTCATCAAGTGGTCCAGATTAATCCTGGCTGAGCCTTTTTATTTATTCACTTTTTTCAATATATATTACATTTTTTATTTATTTAATGTCTCTTTTTTTTTTATCCCAAAAAATATGTTCCTTTTTTAAAAAAACCTCTATTTTTAATAGTTGCTATAATTATTCATTTCTACCACTTTTTGTGTTATTTCCTTGATTTTTTTTAAATTGTAGTTTATTTTACGTTTATGTGATTTGTCATTTATTTCTAGTTTAATCTTTGCATGCATATTTTAATTCTTTTCATTGTATTATCCTTATCTCATTAGTGTTTATTATCCTTATCTCATTAGTGTGCATTTAGAAAATTATGTAATTTGAAATCATGCATTTTATTTCTTCTTGCCATTTATTTTTTTCCTTGGAGATTTAGCATGTATTTAGAGACTATGTAATACTCATATAGTAAAAGATGCACCGACACCACAATTTATTTACCGCATTATGCCATTAACCGCAATCGAGGACCGAAATGAATTAGGGACAAAAATAGGTTAATTATTGGACTTTAATTATTTTATTAAAATCAAACTACTAGTAATTTTAGGTTCATCTCCATAACTTGAGAATTTGCTTAGGATCCCACATCCTTTGTAAATATCTCGTTTTTTCACCACATTACGTTGTTACACTTAGTTTATTAATTCACGTTTAATTTAAAAAAATCCTTTTATCAAAAAAATCCAATATGCAAAACTCAAAAAGTATTTTTCTTAGGAAACTTTGGATTAGTCCAAGTGCCTTTTCCTTTTATTTTCTTAATCAAATGCTTAATCAATTTAATATCCATATTTAGACTTGAGTTTTCTTGTAATTAAAATTTGACCAACCTCATCTTATTTTCTCTCATGCCTTGAGGCCTCTTTCCTCTTCTCAAAACTATTTTAAAAAATTATAAAATTAACCTAACTCACCAAAAATAAATTTTTGAGAGTGAACTACATTGATTTTGATCCCACTTGTGGGTATGTAGGCAAATGACCAAATCCTTCCAAATCAAATAAAAAAATAACAAAATCATACTTCTTCTCCCTCCATTCTTTCACTTAGACATTTAGACAAATATTTCCAAGATAAGTAAAATGATTAGCACAAGATAATTTAGCCAAGAGGTTCCTACGGAATACCGTAGTCGTTTAGGGTGCGTCAAACCTTCCCTTTTCGAAACCAACCCCCGGATCCACAATCTCTAAGGGTTTTTCTCTCTTTTTCCCTTCCCAAAAATAAAAACAGAAAGTTCAAAGATTTAAGGTTCAAAACCAATCAATGAATTGATACTCGAAAATCACGAGCACACATGTAATTAACAATAGTCACAATATTAACATTGTTAGTTAAGCAAAATACATCCATTATTCCTAAAAAATCAACACAAAGATAAAGAAAAAAGTCACCAAGTTCAGTTTCAAAATTACTATTACTGAACAAATGTGTCATACCAATAATTAAAAAGTAGGACTCCAAGGAATTCACTACTACCAATTGCAATTGGCATAGATGGTCTGAAATATGCTCACATCTACTGTGACCTAAGTTCAATTCTATAATACTGCAATGGATAGGTTATCCATAAATTTAAATACATTCTTCAATGAAATTGGTGGCTTTCTCTATCCTTGCATGAGGGTGCACCTTCCTGAATGTAAATTTTTATATTAAAAAAAGTCAAGACTACAAGACATTAAAATCACATATCATATTTATGTGCATAATTATACTTACAAAATTAATTGATCACTGGATGGAACAAAGTTGGACCAATCCAAAATTCGTTAGCAGGTTTAGACTCTAAACTCTTCAAGTTGAAACAAGATGCCCTGCTTTCATAATAATAGAAGTAGATGCAGTTTTCTTCACACCCATAATAATCTCGAGCCAACAATGCAAAATTTGAATCTTTACCCAAAACAAACGAAACATCACCCAAATCTTTTACTTCTAACCATTTACCCCATTCTTGATCAAGCTTATAAACTTCCACAAAAACAGCCTTCAAGAAGTAACCCCTTTTGTAATACCTTTCATCATTAATATATAAATCAACCACATATAGACCTCCATCATACTCTACTAATTGCTTCTTGTTTATGTTAGAATTCACCCTTATTTGCCTATTTTCAGCACAATGGTACATGTTTTTTGGTGAAAATTGAACCAACTTCAAGGAAAGAGGGTTGATCCAGAAAATTGTTCCCATTTTATCCACAACATAAAGTTGTCCCTTGTAATGTATTATATCATCAAAATATTTGTTTTCTCCACAATCATCCTTTAACATGATATTTTCCTTTTCTCCAATATTGGAAACAGTCAACTCTTTATCATTATGCAGTGCAAAGACCATGCAACGACCCTCAATAGAAAACAAGATTACTTTGCAAATATTGCAAACATTGCAAACATTATTACGAGATGCACACCTAAAACCAATTTTATCTTCATGATGACTTCGAGTATATACTTCAGACAACTCAACAACTCGAAAGTTCATCAAATCCAAAACTTTTTCGGTATTTTCCTCAGCTCGGATTCTTGTATTAGTGAAGAGATCAAAGAGATAAAGTTTGGAGGAATTTGAATTTTGAAAAACTTTAATGATCCCACCTTGATTAGAACAAGATGTTGAAGGATTGTGATCATGTGGTGATGGTTCAATGCAGTATATTTTGGTTTGGAGTAGAAAATAATTTTGATGTGGAATGCAAAGGTTGTGAGAGGCAGGTGGAGGAGGAAGAAGAGAGCGCCAAAATCTACAAATACTACGGAATCGAACAACATCAATCGTAGTGTTCAGTTTTTTGGATATAATTGCCCACAAATCTTCAAGAAGATTTGAGTTTGAACACTCCACTATCTTATTCATATCCATCACATTCATAGCACGCTCTTTTATTTTTCTACTTCTTCTTCAAGTCTTGTTCTTCAATAATCCACTTTAGTCCCTTACACCTTTTCTGGTATCTGCTTTTCATGGATTATATAATATAAACCAACCTCACTATATAAAGAAAATTCATAATAGAATTTTAAATTTAAAGTATAATAAAATGGGTTGTGCACATACTTTCGTCTCCTATTAAGTCTCCAACATTCATCCTTCTTCGACAATTTTATTTACCTTTCAAAGGATAAAAATAAGATGTGGTGCTAACTTATGTGTTTTTTATGAATAAACAGGTAGACGCTCGAACAGAAAAAGCTAACGAAAAGTTCCGAAACGTCAAAGGGATAATAAGGGTGACTCTCACTCAACAACCCTAACATAAAGAGTGGATAGCAGTAAGAGAGTCACACTCAATAATGTGATCAAATCTTCATTTACGCGCATGCTTTAGACCTAGATATATACCCTAACTAAAGCTTAGAACCCACAGAAAGTAGAACACAAGCAAAAAGTAGCACTAAAAACCCTTATGAATGATAAGCAACACCATGAGTGTTTAACTTAACTCAATTCTCCAAAGAATGGCACCATGTTGATAAATTAATTATATTTCAATAAATAATACTAGTCATTAAAAAGTGATGCAAAGGGTAATTAATTGTCATTGTGTGAGCAATTATTGTCAAAAACAAGTAGTAAGCGATTAACATACATTTGAAGAATGAAAAAAGAAATCAAATACGTACCTGAAGAAGGAACGTCGTTAACCGCCGTACGAACCACCGTTGACCGATGAAGAAGGACTTCGACTCTGTCTCTCTTCAATTTTGTTTCGAGGAAGGAAAAAGGCAGAACGCGTAAAAGATTAATAATCGTTTCCGTCTTCGTGCAGGCTTCAAAAATTTGGGCTTCAATTTTAAATTAAAAAATAAATATCTTTTTTTGAAAGATACTCACCTTTTCATTTTGATTTGTAAACCATAAAAAATGAAAATATTTACACAACCATATTTTTAACAAATCGGTGATAATTATTATATTCAATGTGAATATAAGACGGTTGTTACAAAAATTATCACAAAATTTCATTTAAAAAAATATTTTGTTGAAAATTGTACTTTTGTTCGCTCAAAGAGTTTTTACATTTGTTGTAATTTTGGTCACAATTCATATTTTTTCTCTAAAAATGGTGAGCTTTGGAATCCAATAAGGCAAGTTTCGGTATATATAAAAAAAACTAAATGCAATCCATGATCCTTTAAATTAGATATTTGTCCTTGTGTGGTATGGATAATGCATAATATATGCAAGATCTGGGGTTCGAACTCAGCTACCTCAAAAAAAAAAAAAAAATTGTAACACATTATTCCTTTAGGTTTTCCTCGTACCAAATTGATCATTTATGTCATAACTAACATTAGAAGAGTGAAGTATCATGACACCAACATTGAGATAAAGAAGAATGAAGTATTATGACACCAACATTGAGATAAATGAGCCATTAAAGCAACCACTACTCAAAGGTCAAAATTTACTTTTTATATTGATCATTCTCAAGGCAACTAATATGTAGTCTCTCCTTAGGTAATTAGGGTCACTATTCTTATTGTAACCCAATTTACTTAACATTCTCCAATACTTTCTTCTAATAAGTTAGCAATGATAAAAAAATAGCAAACAACAATTACATGGTTAATGAGGGTAAACTAAGTCTATTAGAGCTTGGTGAACAAGTTATAAAGTTTGAGTATTTTTTTGTTGAAAAATTGTTAGAGGGACTCTTGGATCCTGAGAATACCATCAATCACAATTGGTTCAAGTAGGAGTCACTTGACTTGGGCATGACTGATCTTGTTCTACTTTTTAATCCTGAATTAGTACCTAATGTCTATTTAGTACTTTATAATAAAATTGTTTCGTTGTTACACAATGTGCATTCATGACTTACATATGTTTTTTTTTTCTTCTTTTGGCTTTCATTTGAATTACAATGTTTGAATAATACTCTTGATCCACAAATACGTGGTAATAAAATAAGAGTGTAATAAGTGTGAATGTGCGATGAAAATAAAATAAAACACGTTTTTTTTTATATAAAGCGAGACAGACATGTTGGACATAACATGGTGGTTAACTATTACCTAAGCATGTAAACCAAGCTATAAGACACAGGATGTCATCATTGTTCGAGAAATACTTACATAGAAACGCACCTAACACCTCATATTTGCACACATCCAATAAAAAGATTACAACACATTAAATAAATAAAAAGTAATTAAAATTTGAAAAACAAGTCAGGTTGTCTTCCTTATTCTCCCTAAAAAAAGGGTTGTCTTCCTTATTTTTCATTGAAATTTTTCTTTCTCTCTCAGAAGAACACGACCACCATGATCCTTACGTCGGAGCCTCCGTGGTTTTGCCCAATGAATATCGAGCAACCACCGCTCTAGAATCGTGGTTCAGCTACGCTTAAAATTTATGTCCACACCTCCTATAGAATAATGCAGGTTGCAGAATCGAAATCATCGTCCGCGAGGGCGTTAAATAACAACGGATTATATTTATATTGTTTAGAATCATATTGGAGATAATAACACAGTTTATATTTATTGGAGATAAATTGTTGAAACAAGAACATGGCTTCTACTGTGTTAATAAATGGAAACTCAATACATGATATGTAACACGATGGACTAGAACGATGACGGTTTCCATTTTTCTTATTAATTAGTTTTTCTAAAAGAAATAATAATGACGTGTCAATACATGATATGTTGTTTCTAAAGTCCAGCCCGCCAAACAAAAAACTTTTTTTTTTTTTTTACAACTTAACTGTTACAAAAAAACTACGTTGCATTTATCATAAAAAAAAATAAAAGAATATAGGTAGCAAGTAAATTTGTGAAAAACAAGATAATTATCAAATTGTCGAATTCAACATCATAATTAATACCAAAATAAAGCAAATGCGCAACATAAAACAAATCATAAAATAAATCCAAAAACTTAATTTTAAAATAAGTCTCAAAATAAATAAACTCAACAACCAAGATAAATCCAAAAGCATAAAATAAGTCTCAAATAAATTTAACAACCAAAATAAATCCAAAAGCATAAAATAAGACTCAAAATAACAAATTGAAACACGAGTTAAACATGCCTCCCCACCCCGTGCCCGTCCCATTTCAAACGAGTTAAGCGGGCTGTCCCGCCCTGCCCTGTGCCCACCCCGTCTTTTAACGAGACGAGCTGGGCCAACTATAAAAAGCGAGTTCAAAAGTTCAACTCAACCCGCCAAAATAGTGGGCCAAACGGGCCAGCCCGACGGGTCAAACCCGTTTTGCCACCCCTAAACAATTGTACTAAGAAACTTAAAATATCAAAATTCGTGGAAATCCCAAAAAATTGTTATTGTTGAAATGATAATATAATATTTGGTCTCTTTTTTCAACCTTTCCTTTTGTTTCCTTGTACTTTCGAGTTCAATTCCAACATTTGTACTTTCGTGTTCCATTCCAACATTTATAGTTGACTTTAAGAGAAGAAGACTGTAGTGAAAAATCATAGGACGAGTGATAAAGATCATAGACATGAGCAAGATAGACTGCATACGTGTATTCATAAGATATAAATTCAAATAAAAACATGTTGGTATTTTGATGTATTTTTTTTCAAGATAACATAAGCGACAAATGGATTTTATCATATACTAACGATCACAAATAATCTCCCTATTGACGTGCATTCAGATTTTATTTGGAGTAAATTAAAGCAGTGCTTCTCAAGGTCTCCTTTTTTGCATGGAGAACAATTATCAAAAAAATTCCGACAAAAGACAATTTGGAGTAAATTAAAGCAGTGCTTCTCAAGGTCTCCTTTTTTGCGTGGAAAACAATTAACAAAAAAATTCCGACAAAAGACAATTTAATGCGTAGAGGTGTGATTTTATCCGATTCTGCATTGTGCTCAGATGGTTGCGGGGAAGAGGAAACGATTAATCATCTATTTTTGAAGTGTGAATTTTTTGGCAACATTTGGCGTCTTCTTCATCAATGGTTGGATATATCTACGGTTGTTCCATCGGATATGGGTTGTCATGCGCAACAATATTTTGGTGCACATGCTTTTAACAAGGAAGACCGTTCTTGCTTTCAGGTTGTGTGGATGACTTGCTTTTGGGTGATTTGAAAAGAACGTAATTCGAGATTTTTTAATAACAAAGCTTCATCTCAGGATCATCTTCTTGATAGTATTAAACTTCATTCATGGTGGTGGTTGAAAGCGCATAAACCGGATTTTTATTTTAATTTTCATTATTGGTACTCTTCGTCGTCTCTCTATAGGATATACCACTGTGTAATAGTTGTTCATGGTTCGGCGCTATTTGTTGGATTTTGGACTCATGGTTTTTCTTCCCTTTAGGCACATGTTGTGCTTAATTGAATTGGTTTCTTAATATAATTCTTTCCTGGCTTCTTCAATAAAAAAAATGAAAACATGTTGGTTGATTATAGATCGATAAAAGATACTGAAAATGAATACATACTACTATACTAGTCCTATTTATATGACTTAATGGACTAACCAGTTATATAACCAACTTCTAACTTTACTAACTAGGAGTAACTAACTAATAACTAATCCTAGTCCTAATTAACCAATTTTAACAATCTTAACAACCATAATTAGTTGGAAGTTGTTATTATCCACTGAATTTCCCTCCAAAAAGACAATAAAAATCAATGAAGAAATACGCTCCACTTTAGCAACAATATATCCATGTGACACTGACTGATCATAGTCAAGCACAATGAAAATCACAAAATCTCAAGGCTGCGCCAGAGTTTTTATCAAACAAAGAAATTTTGAAAGTTCGGTTAAGTTGATTATTTCCAAAAATAGTTTGTTTTTACAAAACTATTTCCTTATAGTTATTAAAAAAGTTACTTGAATTTTGACTGGATTTATGTGAGAATGAAGCAGGCTATGAGCTACGGGGTATTAAGTCAGTTACAAGAAGTTTTATTGAATTTATATATTTAACTATATGATCCTATTTTGGTCATGGCTGTAAGTTTAAGATTATGACAACTTATTAAATGTAATCCATGCCATGAATCAACTTAATATCAAGTCAATTGAATTCATCTATGTTTTGTTCCATCCAATAATCGAACTCGAAACAATTTGTTATTTGATGTAGCTTATTAACCGATTTCGGCAACAATATCAAGTTCTTTTAATTGGATTGCATCAGTCACATTTATATGTAACTTTCTGCAATACAATGGATCGAATAAGCTCATCCTATTTACGAATCCATCAAGTAGCAAGGCCTTAGATGCAATGAAAGTCTTCATCAGGATTAAACGGTCATGTTCAACAGTAAAAAGATACCCAAAAAAATGCAAACAAAGAATAGACAATGTTTACTCATACAATTCGGTCAATTGCGCCTATGTTTATGGCTGTCGTGCGGCTAGAGCCTAAAGATCGATTAAATAACCTGGTTCAAAAGTGACAAAGATTAACAAATAAAATGCAACCAAAAAATACACGATGTTTGATTATGAAATTTGGCCAAATGTGCCTATCTCTTTAAGTGCAGTGCGGATAGAGCCTATACTGTCTTTCAATTAATCAAGTTTATAATTTATAGAATACAACTTGTATTTTTTGTAAAAAAAAAAAAATACAACTTGTATTTATTAAATAATACAGTCCAGTCAAGATTACCATGACTCATACTCAACAAAAGATGCAAGTAATGACCAATAGCAAAATATTCTTAAAAAAAATAGCAAAAATGCAAGTAATTACCAATAGTCTCGATATTAACATCAATAATCACGCAAAATACTTTCAATTAGTTTTAAGACCTATGCTAACTAGTACCGCGGTAATATTTGTTAAGAATACAAAGTAAATTTTGTATTGAAAAGAACATTTTTTTACATTTTAAAAATGTTGACTATACAAGTTCTAAGAAGACAAGTATTCAACAACGACTAATTCATAAATATTAAAAAAAAAATTACACTTTTAAGATATCACATATTTGGTTCCTTGCCATTTGAGATATACTTATTAACATTTTCCATAGTTTTACTTGTTTGTGCTAAAAACACTCCACAAATCATTCTAAAAAAGAACACAAGTATTCGGCACAAGGGACAGAAAAATGCAGATGTACAACATAGTGCAATATTTTCATCTCAATATAATTTCTTTATTTGACTTTGTAAATATAAATATGCATCTTAGAAGAATATTCCAATTGACATCAATAGCAAAGATTGCAAAATTAAAAAAGCCACCAAAGTTCTATTTCAGTATCTAAGAACCATGATGTAAGACAAGATGAATAAACTGTTGAAGTTCAATGTTTCACCTTCCTAGCTACCTGAAGATACTATTAACCACGTGATGAATTTCATATAATAAGATTGTATTATAATGTCTTGGTCCTTTAATTAATATATAATCTTATCGTTAGTACTTGACTAAACGGACCATCAGTTTAGACAAACAAGTGGCACTGGTAGGACAAATAATTCTTTTTTTCTATATCCAAATTTCTCTTAGATATTACTAATAATGATTAAAATAGCATTAGCTTAACCTCTGGATGCATGATCCTTCTGACCTCATAGTATGTGATCAACATACATTGAATTCTATTACCAATCTCAATCATTTGGTAATTTTTTCCAATCCATTGAACCTTGAATAAATTTCCAAATAAGTGCATTTTTTTGTAGCACGGTATAAAAGGCCAAGTTATTATGTTGATAACATTCTTGTACACACAATGGAAGATGAAAGAAAGAAAAAGTTGAGTGAAGGTGAATTACCAAAGCAAATTAAGTATAGAGGAGTAAGGATAAGGCCATGGGGAAAATTCGCAGCAGAGATTCGAGATTCGGCTAGGCATGGTGCTCGTGTTTGGCTTGGTACATTTAACACTGCTGAGGAAGCTGCAAGAGCTTATGATCGCGCTGCTTTTGATATGAGAGGTTCTTCTGCTATTCTCAATTTTCCTCATGAACATTTTCCATGCAATGTGGCTTATAATCCTTCTAAGCCCTCTTCTTCATCCAATTCAACCTCATCATCATCTTCAAAATCGGAGCTTGGTGAACAAGTTATAGAGTTTGAGTATTTGGATGAAAAATTATTAGAGGAACTCTTGGATCCTGAGAATACCATCAATCACAACTGGTTCAAGTAGGAGTTACTTGACTTAGGGAGTTAGGGATGAGTGATCTCGTTCTACTTTTAATCCTAAATTAGTACTTATAATGTTGATTTAGTACTTTATAATAAAATTGTTTTATTGTTACAGTGTTTATTCATGACTTACATAAGTTTTTTGGTTTTGGTTTTGGCTTTCATTTGAACCACAATGTTTGAATAATAATGTTGATTCACACAACACAAGTGAGGTGGTAAAATACGAGTGTAATAAGTGTGATGAAAATAAAATAAAATAAAATCTGTTTTTCCATACAAAGCAAGACATGTTTGACATAACATGGTCAATTGTTACCTAAGCATCAAGCTACAAGACAAAAGATGTCATCGATGTTCAAAATTAATTCAATAAGTGAACAAATACATGTCATTTCACAAAATCTTATTCAAAGGAACAAATCATACCAATTATTTAAAAGTGGGCTTCAGAAGAAGTCATTGTTACCAATTGCGGTTGTCCATCCTTACCTTATATGAGGGAATCAAATTATTTATATTAAAAAATAAATAAATAAAAAAGACACAACCACAAGACACTAAAATCAATGGCAATCTTCAATAGTGTGATTATAATACTTACAAATTAACTCGTGACAGGATGGAACAAAGTTGGACAAGGCCAAAAAATGTTATCTGGTTTAGCCTCTAAATTCTTCAAGTTGAAACAAGAAATCCTGTCTTCACAATAAAAGTAGATGCAATTTCCTTCACATCCGTAGTAATCTTGAGTCAACAATGCAATATTTGAGTCTTTACCCAAAACAAACGAAACATCACCCAAATCTTTTACATCTAACCATTTACCCCATTCTTGATCAAGCTTATATACTTCCACACAAATAGCCTTCAAGATGTGACCCAATTTGTAAAACCTTTCACCGTCAATATACAAATCAACCACATAGAGATTTCCATCAAACTCTACTAATTGTTTAGTGTATGTACTACAAACCTTCCAGATATTAACACAAGAGAAGTTTTTTGGTGAAAATTGAACCAACTTCAAAGACAAAGCATTGGTCCAGAAAATTGTTCCCATTTTATCCACAACATAAAGTTGTCCCTTGTAAAGTATTATACCATCAAAATACTTGTTTTCTCCACCATCATCCTTTAATATGGTATTTTTCTGTTTTCCAATATTAGACACTTTCAGCTTTTTATCAGTATATAATGCAAAGACCATGCGACGACCCTCAACAAAAAACAAGATTACTTTCCGAACATTACCAACAGGTTCAAACCGAAAATCAAAGTTATGACATAGAGTGTATAGTTCAAACAACTCCACAACTCGAATGTTCATAAAATTCAACACTTTATGTGTAGTTTTATCCTTGGATGGGAGTCTCTTATTAGTGACAAGAACAAAGAGATAAAATTTGAATCCTGAAAAACTTTAATGAGCCACCCTTTATTAGAACAAGAAGAAGTTGATGGTTCGTGATCATGCAATGATGGTTGTATGCGGTATATTTTGGTTTGGAGTAGAACAAATCCTTGATGTGGAATGCAAAGGTCGTGAGAGAGAGGTGGAGGAGGAAGAAAAGAGCACCATGAACTACAAGTACTGCGGAATCGAAAAACATCAAGTGTAGTTTTCAGTTTTTTTAATATAATTTCCCATAATTCTTCAGGAAGATATGAGTTTGAACAATCCTCGTTCTTATTCATATTCTTCAAATTCACAACACACTTATTTTCCCCTTCAAGTCACGTTCTTCAATTCTCTACTTAGCTTAGTCACTGACGCCTTCTTTGGTCTCTATTATGTTGTTTTTCATGGGTTATATAATCTATACCAAACCGCTAAATATAAAAAAAATAAAAAATCAAATTAGAATTATAATTAATAATATAGTGATAGTAATTAGAAAGAAAATTTTACAATATTGAATTATATAGAACACCATAAACTACGGACACTACGGAATCGAATGATATCAAACGTATTATTCAGATTTTGGGGTATTATTGGGGACTTAGCATCATAAGGTGATCCAGTTTAGTAATTCTCTCAACAAAAAAAAAAAGTGTTTCCTTCAAAACATGGGTACAACACTTTCTGCTTGCAATTCCCTCATTCTCATTGCTCTTTCCACTTCCATCATCAACTGTCCACATTCAACTTGATGATGTTAGTAATTCAGTAAGAGCACTTGATTCCTTCCTTTTCTATTAAGCCTAAAACTGGATTACCTTATGATGCTAAAGTCCCCCATAACCTAACAGGGGTTAAAGTTTCAACAATGAGACTTAGAAGTGATAGTTTGAGAACAAGAGGTGTTTAAAGCTACAAAGAATTTCAGATCATGCACGGTGTTACTGAGCAGACTTATGAAGAGAGGATTGTTTTGGTTTACCATAACTTAGGCAATTGGTCTGAGAATTTTACCCTTTACCTTATAATGTGTGTTCAACAGTGCAACAAGACACTTCTCTATTATTGTTGTTGCTTTTGCTATTGGGAAGAAGAATAACTCATGGTGTCTGATTATTGCGCATGGTCTTTGGTTGGTTGGTGGGTGCATACTTTTGATCTTATGTAATTTTTTTTTCCGGGTTACTATAATATTACGACGAAGTTTTCATAAGCAACAACTCAATAAAATCTTCCCTAAAAAAAAAAACTCAATAAAATCTATTTACTAAAGTTTATTTTTTTAAAATAACTACACAACTACAAGGTAAGAAAAGACAAACCATCGGAAAGATACAAGTTGTGCAAACACATGAAACACGTACAAGAAAAATAAAATGAGAGCTTGAAGGATTAACATTTTCTATTTATTAGAGCCTACGAATATCAACTCGAAAGGTTTAGATACAATTTATGTTAATTATGTTTATCACGAATAAGCAATCATGTTGATCATAAGGAATCATTTCGATCTTTACAATAAAACAAACTTAAGAATTTGATTGACAAAATGATTTTCAATTGCTAACCCTGTCCGTTGACACAGAAAGAAGAAGAAGAAAAAACCAAGAGGGTACTTGAACTTTCGGTCAATTCTTTGCCTAAACAAAAACACAGTTGCATTGCGTTTATGAAGGAAGAAACTTATCATATACAAAATCCTTAAACCTTCAAAGCTGCTTTATATTTCTGTAGTAGTGACAACAACAACCCTGGAAAGCTCTAGTTATATTTTTGATGCTTCGAAGGAAAAAATAAAAATCACTACAATCACATGTTTAGGAAATAATATTGTGTGTTTATTTCAAAGAACACAATAAATCTTGCATCATATTGAAGGGAGCTGGCAAGAGAATAAGATTAAGAAGACAAAGTCACCCCAATATAATGTTTCAAATCAATAATAATTCATATAGAGCGATGCTAAATAGTGCGAAACTATGTGTAGCAAATAGAGAGTATCTTCAACAGCCAAAATTTAACTGACGGTGAAGCGGTCGTTCACATACATGATTTTATTTGACACGTATGAGTTATGAGAGACTATGCTATGTTATTCGTTGAATTTCGTATATATTTAGTTCGCACTAATTAAAAAGCATCATATTCATCCCTAACAATAAAAGAATGAAAAAGAAAACAAACCCTCAAATTTCGTATCCTTCGTTGTTCTCCCTTTCCCTGCTGCAAGTACACGTCGTCTCCTTTGCTGCGGCCTCCTTTCAAAAACCTAAACGTGTGTTTGTTTCTTTTATATTTTCTTTTTCGAAAATTGCTCAAGGACCCTCAAATTTTCCAGTTTAATATTTTTCCCACTCTATATTGGATTTTTTTTTCTTCTGTCATTTTATAACACATGTTAATATTTCAACACAATATTCATTATTTAATTATGATTAGGTTTATATCCCTTAAAAAAATATTAAGGAATGTTCCTAATGCACTCTTTAAGAACCTGAAAGGATAACTTTATATGAAAATCCGTGTAATCGTTGCATTGGATATTGTAATAGTTGACATTTGAAGGAATAATTTCTAAATTTGAAATCTTAAAAACCCTTATGGAGTATTAATTAATTATTCTAAATGAGGATTAAAGTAATGACATGAAAAAAGATAATTCCAATATGATCATGTTATGTCAGAGTCGCATCATTAATGAACGCAACACGGACGGGGTGCTAAATAAATATAAGAACCTTTTAATAGAGGGACCAAAATGGTGGTTTTAGAAATGGGGGACCAATTTGTCAAAAAATAAAATAAAATTGGGGGACCGAAATTTCAGTTAAATTTAAATACCGAGACCAAAACTGCATTTAAGCCAAAATTCTAAAAATCAAATAAAGTTGATGCAAATTTTTTAAATTTTTCTGAAAATATGAAAAATAAAAATAGATGAAAAATTGGTCTTAACAATCGAATTTTGAATTTTAAGGGACGAGATCTCGTAACAAACCCCTTCAATGAGAGTCTTGTTCCTTGATTTTTTTTCTTCTTGATTTTTAATGTAAGTGTTGAAGCAATCTGATCAAATATCCCGAAAATCAAATTTACGACTAAGACACTATGAGAACAACTAACAAAGATCTGAAACACATGGATATGAGGTTATGAAGGTTAGTATGATTTTTAAACTAGATATCCATGTCACATCCAAACTTGATTTTCCAATGAATTCTTGACACAAGAGGGTGTACATAAGGGTTTCAGATTTCAGAAATCTGAATCAACAATCACTTTTGGATTTAATAATCCAAACTCCCTCTATATATTTTAGGTAAAAAAATTGAACGCGTGAGAAAAGGATAGGGTCGAAAATGTAATAGTCTTTTCCAAAATACACTCAAAACTGCACTTATACCAACTTCATATTAACACAACTTTTCTCCATGGATATTTGCAAAATGGGGTGTATATAAAGCCTCACCTGCAACAACGAAGCTATCTATTTTTTAATGAGGGGTCAAATCTAAATAAATGAAATAAAATATATTTTAACTGTTATTTCGTCAATTTTAATTGTTAGCTAAGCTCTCTTAATCATAGTTTTGAAACTCGGCTCGAACCGGCCAGCCGGACCGGTCGAACCGGTGGGTAGACCGGTTCAAGCATACCTTCCGATCGACCATGGGTCAAAACCGGTCAAACTCGGTAAAAACCGGTGACTCGGCCGAGTTATGGGTTGAACCGGTTCTTCTCTTTTTTTTTTTTTTTTTTTGGTTTTAAATTAAA
>Ga0315915_1000928_pt1 | contig 33501 bp, 19 predicted proteins | sample MpolbnodulesMG_FD_207738 | JGI IMG/M metagenome (GOLD analysis project Ga0315915, IMG submission 207738) | Medicago polymorpha root nodule microbial communities from Los Angeles, California, United States - branched nodules | ecosystem: Host-associated > Plants > Roots > Nodule | place: USA...
AAGGACCGTTAAATCTATAAAAATAAAAAGGAAAAGGAACTGCTAAGAAATATGAAAAGGAACTTTTATGTGGTAAACGACATAAAATAATAATAAAAAAAAATAAAAAAAAAAGAATGACCATCAAGAAAGAAACTAAATAACTTCAAGTAATATAATATATGAGAAATAAAGAGGCGGACAAAATTACACTAAAAAGTGAAGTTTCTAATGATAAAATTATCATCTGAATCATTTAAATTATCAACAATTTTAAAAATGCAACTTTAATACTGTAACACTTAGTAAGCATACACCAATAAACTGATCCTAACTGCAAGGGCTGTTAAATCTATAAAAAGGAAAAGAAACTGCTAAGAAATATGAAAAGGAACTTTTATGTGGTAAACTACATAAAATAATAATAATAATAATAATAATAATAATAATAATAATAATAATAATAATAATAATAATAATAATTTTGTCAAAATAATAATAATAATAATAATAATAATAATAATAATAATAATAATGAAAAAGAATGACCACCAAGAAAGTAACCGTTAATAATGAAAAGAAATTGCTATTAGAAAAGGAATCGCTAGGGCATTTGTGGCTTTAAAAAAAATGCTTTAGTACGATATAACAATTTTGGAAGCAACAATTTTTCAATCAAAATGGAAGTGGTTTAGTGGTGAAGGTTGTAATGTATTGTCAAATGGTACCCAGTTCGATTCCTTGAAAAAAAAAATTCATAAAAAGGTTTAGGAGTTTTAATTGCATGGAGAAAGGAGGAAAATTTTTAGGTTAAAATTAGGGTTAAGTATAACTTGATCGGTTAAAATTTATAAATAAGAGATTCCATTTTTTATTGTTAAAATAATTATGAGTTTGCCCACTCATTAATACTCATTATTTCACCAAGACCTTGGTTAAATAGAGAATAGAATTTAATTATTTGAAAAATACTCATTATTTAATTCTACTCTTTCTACATTTTTTTTCATTTTGTGAGTGTGTCCAAATTGTATCCAAAATCCTTGTGACCAAGAGTTTCCCTCATTTCAATGGTCTTCATGGTTAATCTTGACTAAAGTGGGGCCGTGATTGATCTGAGGATTAATATTAGGGAAAATACATTGATATCCACTGAGATCGTTTAAAATGTCATTGACACCACCTCTGCTTTTTAAAGGATAAAACTTACGTCCATTTTCTTATGTTTGTATGGTTCTTCAAGTAAAATTCACTTTTTGTGAATATAAGCGTACTTGCAAAAAGTACAATAATCGTATTAGGGTTTGTATTATATTGGTCATGCCTTGAGAAGGCTCTCAAGGGTTGTATTTATAGTCCTCTATGGGTGTGATTCATGGTTACTTAGTCAATAAGTAACGAGGGTATTTATGTGTTTAGGGCACGTTCTAGATGCTTCTAGAAGCAGATGAAGGCGGCGCCTTGAGCCTCAGGACCCTTCTAAAGGGCGTTTGAGGCCTTTGTGAACATATTAACGGTCCAATAAGTTATAAGAAACTTTGAAAAAATTGTGAATAGTAAGGTTGTTGTTGTTCCTACTGCAAATTGAAGAGTGGAGCTTGGGATTGTTGTTGTTGATGATATATTTGGAACAATTAGTGTTTTGTCAAAGAATTCTACTCTGCATACGTCAAGTGATTATTGATTTGCAGTACAACACAATACAGTGGTGACAGTACCCATTTGAGAATCAAAGGAGAATGGAAAATGATTAATTGCAAAAAACACCTAAAGCAATGGGTATAAAATTATTGTCTGTTACTAGTTGAACTTGTTTTCTATGGAATTTACTTTAGTACGTTTTTGAGAAAATACATATTCACGTTATCAACACACGATGCTCAAACTCTGTAGTTTATAGTTTCTGAAAACCACGCACAGTGGAATATGTGGTGTTAACTTTACCATCACTATGTATTCTGTTCTTAGCCAAAGCAAACTGCACATCTCTCTCACTATTTACCCTCTTCAGCCAAAAAGCTTAAATCTCCCTTTTGAAACGAAAGAAGAAAAAGGAGACTCGTAAGAAGAAAAAAAAAATGTGAACATGTGTCTTGAGTAACAATATACATGCTATATACTTTTTATATACTGATGAATGATTTTGTTACTGTTATACACATTTTTGTTCCCTTTGGCTGTTTTGGGTGTTACAATTAGATACATACAGGCGCTTCTTTCCCATCACAAGGGAGTTGAATTTCATATCAGATCATCTTGATCTTCAAGGGACCGTTTTCGAGCTCGAAGATTAAGCTTAAGGCTTTCGGGTACAGGTGGTGTCCTCCCTCTGCGGAATAGAACTGCAAGAGCCCTCATTTTCTTGCAAAGATCAAATATCTGCAAGACATCATCCAAATATTTATTGTTTAATGTTTTCAAACAACAGAGATTAGAGGCAAAGTATAATTGTTTGGTTATTTTTACCGATGAGGCGTCTATCTCGGCAACACCCTCACAACCTCCTTGCAGCAAGTCACAATACTTAGCTGCCTCATTTTCATCTTCAAAGACCTGCACCAACATTGTCAAATTGTTAAATGATTAAATTTTGGAAAGCTCATATTACAATAAACCATGCAATATGTTGGTCGATAAAATCATTGTTTCATTTTACCAGGTTGTGGGTACTAGGGTACCATGAACAAACTTACAGCTTAGAGTTGTAGGTATACTAAGTAAAACTAATCGGGGAAGTTTATAAATTGCATCCTGGTTAGCATTTACCAAGCAATCAAATTCCAATTATGTTCAAACACAATAGAGACACTAAAATATGTCCTTTGATACTTTCTGATATATTTCACATTACAAAATGTTTGGATTACAGTAAATATCCAACGTTTATTGATAATTTTGTGCGTGTACGTGTGTCTGAATAGAGTACATACCAGCACTCCATCTCTAATATCTTCTACTTGCATTGGAAATTTTGTTCCTCCCCTTGCTTGTTTAGACTGATTTTCTATTGCAGCTCTCCGGTTGCTTCCTTTAGAAAACAATAAGCCAAGCTCTCTTTCAACTTCGCTGTTACATAAAAAGTAAAGTCAAGCACGGAAAATTCCAAATATTACTTGACAGAAAAAAACAGAAAAAGGTGAATCACACCTTATATTTCTCCGGGTTTTCATCGTGCACAATTGGTTTTCCTTTTGGGTGAGTACATACACAGGCTTTGAAGTTTCTCTCCAAGGGTTGTCATCTAAAACTGATGAAAGGAAAATAAGAAACAAAAATTAGAAACAATATTCAAGAAAGAAAAAACAATAAACTGACAAAAGGACAACCTTCAATTATTACAAGTAACAAAAACACTTCATTACTGATATTAACATATACAGATCTCAAACATTGACAGACAATTAAATCAAATTTAAACATTTGCAAGGGAGTTAAAAATATATTCTGTCTCCAATAACACTTCATTACATATGTCATACAACTATATATGCAAAGGTGGCCATAAACTCTGAGAGCAGAGTTGTCAAACTCATAAGTCCACGTTAACTTGTGAAATCTCAATAGATTCGACTTGTATGATTGTAACAGCGCACTTAATACAAAAAATCATGTTCAAAACATCTACACCAATATCTAAACATAATATAATACTGTTGAAGTTGTGAGGTTTTAAATAAAAGAAAGAAAGAAGTAATAAAAACTTTGAATACGATTGCTAGTAACTTGATACAAAATACTAAACACTGGACCTTAATTACAGGGATACAAGACCCCTAACCCGAAATAAACAGGTAAATAATAAAACAAATCATGATAATAACTAAGTAATATGGCAACTAATTCTAGGATATATGTCAATTGTCTGTCAAATGTTTGATAAAATGATCCTAGAGATAAACTAAGATACTCTACATAATACAAAAGAAATTCTGAGATATTTCATATATTTTAACAAATAACATTTTCTTAGTAAAATTCAACAATCAAACTTAGTAATAAAGCAAAGCACAATAACAAAATCTAAATTTTCTATAAGCAATAAATTAAACTAAGATGGATTTGTAGCTCCAGAGTAGACCTGACCCGACTCACTCTCTACACCAGACTGACCCAGCCAAAGTAAAACAGAATACAAAAACATAGCAGTACAACCAAACTAATTCTCAAATCACATGACAGGTTCTCAACTCAGGCACACATAAAGAGCATAATAAGATCAAAATCGATGGACAAATTGACAAATCACAAGGTTTAAAATTACCAAATAGTGAGGATGGAGGGACTGGGTTCCCCGCATTAGAGCGAGACTCAACTTGGTAGAGCTAGGCTTTAGCTCATCTGTGCAGGGTTCATTCATCTCATTAACCTGTTCAGTTCACTACACACTTGCAACAATGGGTTTTCTTGTGTTTTTTGGTTCCTAACTTCGTTTATGCATAGAGCTATTGGGTAGCGACTCCTTCACCTCCTTAAAGATGGGCTCACGTTGGGATGCGATATGCCAATGTGGAATCAAGTGTTGCAAAGGTGAGGTTAATTTCTCGTAAACTACAAAGTCTTATCGTTCAGCTATTGCATTTTGGGTATTTTGAAAAACATTAACCCGCTGTCCTTTTATACTTGTCTAGGAAAAGTAACCAATATATTATTATTTAGACCCGCCCAATTGTATACCTGTTCAACTGTCTAGCCGAATTTATTCACAAACGATCTGGCAAAAGTGAAACAAGTTAACCTGAGTTTGAATTTTGAAACATAGAGTTGTAAACTTGTGCAATCCTCAATTAACTCAGTTTTCCAACCATGACAGATATTAGAAAAAAACAGTTGAGACTAGCAAAGCAAAGTTGTTTTGGAGATTATTGTTAGAAAGGAACGACAGAAATTTTCAATGACCATTTTTAGCTTCAGCCTGTTCTACTCCTTTTTTTTGAACCAAGGATACCATGAGTCTAGAGTGAGAGACAAAACACTTAAGCTAGTGAGATTTATTTGAGGGGCCGATATCTTTTGACAGAAGTTGATACGTCTTCCATTGAAGTAGTTTTCTTACCATCTTTATGCTGCTCAGTAACTGGATACTACAAGTAGGATTTTTCGTTGTATAGGGAAAGAATTTTCCAAACTTTGCTAAGTTGATGGTTGTTTTCTCTTCTAATTTCAATTCCAATTCCAATTCCTTTCCTTATTGTTTTCACACTTCTACTTCTTTGTTTCTCTCATTTAACAATATTGTCTTCTCTTAACCAAAAAGTACAAAACCAACAATAATGAGTATGATGGTATCATCGAATCAATTTAAATTTAGGTCAATCAAATCGCTCATGCTTTTCACTAAAAATAGGTTAAAACAGCCACCAACTATTTGCAACTGTTTTCAGGGGATATATCTTTTTTTTTAATATTTTTGCATTTCTAGTGAGAAAGCCCTATTTGGATGAACATGAGTGCTTATGTTTCAGCTATTCTTATAACAAAGGATGCAATAAAATCAAACTGTTTTCATATAAGCTATAAGTTGTTTTCATAAGCTATCCTAGAAAACTTATAGAATTAAACTGGGTCTTATGTAAGTAAGCTGAAAACTATTGCTATTGTTTCTATAAATTCACACAAACAGTTTGACAAGTGTTTATGTAATAAGATAAGCTGAAATAAGTCAATCCAAACATACCATTAACATAAGCAATTTATCCTTAATCTAAAGCATAGAGATCAATTCAAATTTCAACATGAAAACAAAAAATTAATAAATTCAAGTTGAATTAATCTAAGATAATGAAAATAAGAAAAAATCAAAACATGAGAATAGATACCATCATAGCTGCTAGAATCAAAGGACTGATGAAGATTCCTACGCATGTCATAAGCACGAGAGGAAACTTGCTTCAAAAACTCATCCGAGCTTCCAGGAATTTTCCCATCCATATGAAGCGCTTTCTCCACCTCTTCATCTCTCCCGTCTTCTCCTCCACCGCTGCTGACGTTGCACGACACGTCCTTCCTCCTCGATGTAGAGAAGAGTCTCGGAGGAAGATGGCGGGAGAAGAGAGAGAGGCGGCGGGTGTGTCGACGGAAAGGGTTGGTGGGAGGGAGAGCGATGGAAGGTGAAACTGAAGGGAGAGAATCCATGGAGGTGAAGTGGGACCACGTGAATCTTCTTTCGTTATTTTCAAAATAAAAATCACTGTTTTCTATTTCCCCTTTATTTTCATGTCTATGATTTGTTTAGTGATTTTATAATATCTCTCTGCAACTATAAGATTGATCATTTGAGTCTCGACTCGATCTATGAAACCCGGATACTCTAAAATAGAGATGTATTTGTATCTGATACGTATCGGATACTGATACTCCGCGATACTCTCGGATATGTACCTATGGAGTATCGGAATTAATTATTTTAATTTTAAATATATATTTTATCAGATACTCGACAGATACACACAAATACTTATAAGATACTTCACAGAGACATATCCTGGAAAAACATGAAGTGTAAAAAAAATAAAACTGTGTTGTGAAAATTTAATGGAGATGTATATGATTCAATTTAAGATATGAATCACTCTAATTGTTTTTCGATAACCAATTAAAAATTATGTTTTTGGTGGATGAAAGTAACGTGAGAGAGGAGATTACCTAACATATTAATGAAAATAGAATATGATTTATATGAAAACTTTACATTTTTTATTTTGATCACATGTATTATTTTTTTGTAAATTGTGACTTTTACAGTTATACAGTATTGAAGAGTAATCAATGTTTTTTTAAATATTTTACATGCATATAAATTTTAGTATAAATATTTTGTTAGCGTATCTTAGCCATATCGTATCCTAATTTTAAAAAATTTGTGTATCCGCATACCCGTATTCGTACTACGTATCCAGGCTTCATAGACTGCAATGAATAGTAAAAAAATAATCGCAACATTTTGAAATTTATGGGTATAAAATGCACATTAACCAAAAAATTATAAGTTCTAGCAAGTTTTACGAATAATAAAATGTAATAGAAGAAAGGTGAAAAACCTGTAGGATATCAAAATTTTAGAAGTGGTTAGGTTCATTAATTAATTGAAAAATTAAAAAAAAATAGTTATTGAGAAGTGGTTAGGTTCCTTCTTGTAGAGTGTTGTTGGTTGTAGCTCACCAATGAAGATGCGTGCCTCATTGTGTTGTCTTATGTGTTCACTTCCTCAACACACCCTTGTTTTGGCGACGTTCCAACTTCGTAAGCATCTCAAACTTGATTTACTTGTACCACTACTCAACGTCAAGGGCTTCAAGCTCTTTGGTCTAATTTTATAACCACTTCTCAATAACTATTACTTTCGTCCACGTTTGACCCGATGTAGACCTCAAGATCAATAGCAAAAGGACCACGTTATAAATTTCAGCTATCAAACAAACAAAAAATAAATAGAAATTATAACATTTGACTACTATGTGCCTAAAGTGAGGGCTTTCTGTCAGTCACGTTTTCATTTGAAAACATACGTACATAGAAACAACCAAGTTCATCGGTCATGTGTATTCATGCTGCTGGGATTCTCTGAGATGATAGTAGTAATTGCATGTTAAACAATTTTTCTTTTTTTCATTTCAGACAAGTGCAGATACAGTGTTAGCAAAGGGGTTTTGAATTCAATCAATTGATTTGATTCATACACTTTCAGAACGCGAAACATCGTGACATGAAATGATCAAATTTACTTGCATCAAGTAAAAATTCTTTCATTTCAATATAAACAAATATAGAGCATGAAAAGAAAGACATCAACACCAATCATTTTTTGAACGAAACTTCAATCATGAAAAGTAACAATCGAGAAACAATTGCGGAAATATGACAAACATCCTATGTGGTTTCTATATACAACCCAGCACATACAAAGTATAAAAAATCAATTGCACGCTGACGTATCTTGTGCATATTAGCTAATGAGATAGCTTGTAAAATAGAATAATAACTATTGCAAAAACAAGAGCTCCAATCAAAGATGCAAGGATCCATTTGTTTCTTGTCATTCTCCGAGACATGGCACTTAAAACCTTCTTACTCTTGTCAATAGCATTATCTACCCCATGAAGCTGCAAGGCAGAGAAAAATGACCATCAATCAGCTATCATCACATCTTCTACATTGCATTTGTTAAATTGAAGACTAACAATCTTAATATAAGGGGATAACTGACGCGGTTGATTTGTTTTAACACAGATCCATAGAGAAAATCATATCATGATTCTTTCATGGCAAAAGGAAGGAGGAGAAGAACTATCTAAAGTTAACATATAAAAACACCATTTGAAAAAAGTAGCATTTACATATCACATACCCTTTTATGGGAGCTCAGGAGTGTCTCGCGTTGCTGGTGTAAATCCTGGAGGATTGAGACACCAAGCTCTTCGGTCTCCAGCACGGTTCTGTGGCTCTCCCGGATTCTATCACTTGACTGATTTAATCTTTCCACTGACATAGTTAATCTTTCTCTCTGATCAGAAGATGCCTGCAACATTATCCATATTTCACCACCAAATGATACATAATAAAATAACACTTGATCTACTGCACTACTTTCCTTAATGTCTACCATTTTCAAAACAATACAAATTTCAAAATTCTAGAAATACATGGAGATAAGACAAATGAGAGAACTGGATATGCATTTGGAAAAGCAATATTTTCATTACAAGTGCAATTGATTTCAATAATCTTAAGTTCAAAATACAAGATATGTGGATAGGCTAAACAACACCCAGAGATATGCATGTGCAAATATCTGCAACCTTATTTAGTTGTATTTTGTCTTCATTTAGTTCTTGTTTAGGTAAGATACATAACCTTTTCATTCAGCATTTTTGCATGCATAGCTTGCATTATTTTTCTGACGAAATCTCGTGTCATTTCAAACAAAAATTATCTAAATTTAATTGATATTTGTTTGTCAGAATAACTCAAGGAAATGAGAGCAAATTTGAGAGGAATAACAGGAAAAGTGTGTAATAATGCTTGAAAATGTGAGCAATTATGCTTGATGCATGAAATAGAATATTCAATTATGAGCGTTGGGCGTAATTATGCCCAAACCTCGTGTAGTTAACCCACCAGACCATGTAAGTTCAAATCTGAGCACACAAAGAGTATACCAAGTTCACAATCAATGAGGTTCACAATTACTAAAGAGTGAAGGACTGTAGAACTAGGTTCCCCTTGTTGGAACTTGGACCTGGGCTTTAGCTCATCAGATTTGAGTAGTTCATTTACCTCATTGGCCTAATGGGTTCATTGCAAAATTGCAATTATGAGTTTGTATGTTTCCAGATTCATGAATTTGTTTAAGCTATGAACTATGGGACTGAGACTCAATACAACATCGTTAGCCTCCTTTTCTGATAGGATCACATTTGGATGTTCGAACAGTTTGCAGAGTCGAGTGCTATAACTTAAAGATCAATGTTTTGTGCCCAGTGTAGTGCCCTATCATTTAGTTGTTGCATAATTGGTTTTTAAAATAGCATTGAACATTGTCAGTTTAGGCTTATCGACAGGAAAAGAACCATAGTTTTGTAGACTTGTTCAATTACCGTCAAACTCACGGTTTTAAGCGGGTTTATGCAAATAGCTTAGTTGACACAGAAACGATTTTGTATGTGAGCGACTATTTTGACACCTAGGTCCAACTCGTATGATTCTGAGTTAACTCAAGAACAATCATGCATATATGAAACTACGCATAAATATGCCCGGAAGTGAGTGCGATTATGCCCAACGTCAGACCCTCATCAATAACTAGATGTTCCTGACCTTAGAGAAATGATCGGCAAATTTCTTTCTTGGAAGCAGAACCTTGCGGGAGCAAGAAGCTTGTTTGTCTAAATCATCATGAATCCATCTTCTATCCTCTATAATTCCCTTATTTCTCTTCTCTTCCTATGTGTTCCTAACTTTCTCAGGTTAGAGAATGATGATTCCCAATTTAAACTCTACAAAACATGACTCCTTGAATCTCAACTCAAGTTTCTATCTTTCAAATAAGTGTTTACTTCTACTGTTCATCTTTTCTGCACCCATATTACAGTACCTACTTCAACTACCAGAATTTTTGTAGTGACTTCTACTCAAGCTTCTATCTTAGTAACCAAGGAACATTCAATCAAATAAAAAATAGCACCTTATGAAGAGCCATTATGGTAGTTAGTTTGATTAACAGGTGTAGATACCTTCATTCATGATCCCATTGAGGAGATATAGAAGAGAATAAAACATATCTGACTTATAAAAAAAATGTGAGATAACCATAACTAGAAACACAACTTTATTTTTCCTTCTTTGGAGCTCTGTAAGACTCTAACCAAGAACATGAAAGCCACAAGCTTCCTTCTTTCATTTTCAAGAAATATATGCTACAGAGAAATATATTAGAGTTCAAGATATACCAAATGTGTGTCCGCCCTTCCAGTCTCCAACAAATCGTCCCGGGCAGCCTGATCAGCAGTGGGAGATGTTAACCTTTTAAATTCTTTTTTCAAGTTGTTTAGATCGGATTTGTATTCCCTCAACTTTGCAAGAAGCATTGCTTTTACACTTGGCTGCAGACTTCTTGCCTCAAGATCCATCTTCCGAATCTAGAGAGAGAGAGAGAGATAAGAGGGAAATCAAAAACAAATCGAAGATAATAACTTAATAAGTATAAACTAAGCTGTAGATGTAAGGAAACACTTCAACATTATACCAGAACATCTGCATCATCAAGTCCAGTTTTGATCTCAGAAAACTTTTGCAGCTTTTCTTCTGAAATTAGTATTGATCACAACAAAAATTCAGTACATAAAATAATGTGAAGGTAAATATATTGGCATATATTCATGTCACAGTGACATAAGCATGCTCATGAAAACATTTGACACCCAGCAGTCAGCACTGTAAATATCATCCAGCTTCTCCAGAAAATTTGTTTGAGAATTAATTACAAATGTTAAACAGTGTCAGCAGAATCAACATACGAGTAAAACTGTGTCACTAGGGATCATTAGACTGCATGGAAGCAACAGTCAAATATAAGTCAAGTCCATAGTTACCAAATACACAATACTCTTGTATATATGTTAGTTGGCCAGATATATGTAGTACATATATACATGGGTATATCTAGTTGGTGTGCTAATTGATTAATTGGCACTATCTCAATATATTCTGAAAAGTTAAATTACAAATAATACACAATACATTTTTTAATCAAATTTTAAAAGTAATAATATAATAACTATAAATGTAAACAATGATGTGTAAGTATGTTGTTTTTGTTTTCTTTTACATGAAGAGGAGCCTTAACAAAGAGTTAAAGTTGCGGCAGTGTGACTAGAAAGTCACATGTCCTTCCAGTCATAAAATCAGTGTCTTATTGCAGAGAATAGGGATTCTCCCCCCTCCCCTTTCTCCGCATTTAGTTGTAACAACTAACAAGATCTCTCAACTTACTCTTTTCGTCTGTGTTGTCAGAACATCATAGCTTGCATCCATACCGAGCATGTTTTCCGCAGAGGGGTCAACTGATTTCTATTAACAATGATTTCCTTTTCTTTACCTAATTGCTTTGAGGAATGAATTATATCTCTCAATTGCGAGTTTCTTAACTACTACAAATTATAATAAGTGAAGTGACCAAAGCTAGTTAAACTAGGAAACGGTGATAAAATAGTATAGATTTGGAGAAATGATATTTGTACAACCATTTTATGACAACTTTCTCTCTTATACTTACATTATGCTTTTACTTTCTCTCTCTATTGCTTTGATTTTCATGTCAATACTTGCTTTTCTTTGTAAAGCTATGGTCGTCACATAAATTGTCGTACAAAAGGTTGTTCAAATAACACACCTCAAAGACTTCTTGTGACAAAAGGTAAATGGCAAATGAAAAATAGAGTTGTATTGATTGACACATGTATATTAATAAGCTAAGTGCGGCCTCTGGGTACCACGATTCCTATCCACTAACATAGCTAGCAGCAGGACGCTCTGTTTAAAAGTTATTCAACTGCTAGGCGCGTTTCCACAAGCCACAACCTTATTCTTCCGGTGGAGCTTCCCCACTTCTGCTTTCTCCACTCTATGGCCACATCATCCATTTCTTCGCACACACACACACTACTACTACTACTTCATCTTGGAGCTGCAAAGCACTGCAGCCAGCAACTGTTTTCTTAAAAACATGACCCCAACACAAAGTGTCTTAAAAAGCGCATAAAAATAATGAACTTGCCAGTAAAAAATTTCAGATAACACATCCCATATGCCCATAGAATGGAATGGTCTCTTCATTTCATCGTTCAGCTGATAACTAGGCTATCTCATCATCTCAAATGAGCTTAATTGACTCCCCTAAATTCATTTTAGTCGTTAACAACCGCGAATAAGAAGAGTGTCCCAAATCGCAGGTGTGATATAATTAAATCACAATTTAGTAATAAGGGTCAATTAGTCAATCAGTGTTGACATAGGACAGTTCATGAAATCATATAGCAGTAGCACGAAATCATTCAACAACACAAATTCATGATTCTTCTAATTCAAAAAAATTCTAGCACAACAAATTTTGAAGAATAACATTAATAATCCCTAAAAAAGTGAAAGTTTGTTGAATTGAAACTTTGAAAGTACCTTGATCAGAAAGAAGAGAAGTAGAACTGCATTTTCGGGAGAGATTAGCAGAGAGATCGCAGTATTGACGCTCATAACCTTCAAAAACTTGGCTCATCTTGGCGAATTTGAGTTGGATCCAATGGTTACTGTGAGGGATCTCAAGTGTTTGTTATAGTTTCATCAAACGCAGGTGTCGACTTTTAGTCTTTGGGATGTCGTTTTGGCTGTTGCCGGTTGCTACTTGCTTATGACGTTAGGTTTTACACAGGTCAAGTTGGAGTTTTAACGATTTTCTCTCTCATACTCGTTTTTTTCATTGTTGTATTGGTTTTTGTGTTATTGCCTCGTTTTCTTTATAAATTATAGTTGTCTTTTGAATGGTTGTTCAAATAACACAATTCGTCAATTTTTTACAAAAATGATACGTGTACAACCATTTTCATACAATTTTAAACAATTTTTTATTTCATACTCACGTTCTGTTCTTATTCTCTCTCTTCTTTTTCTCTTTTTTGACACAAAATAGTTGTACATATATCGGTACTCATTTTCTATTTGGATAATAATCATTTGAGTAATGATATTTGAAAGCTATTTGAGACAACTTGTATGACAACTTCATTTTTCTCTTTTTTTATTAGTAAAAAAAACAATAAAGAGGTAAGAAAATAAAAACATAATGTGAGTATCAGAGAGTTGTCAAAAGTTGTCTCAAGGTGGTTATATAAATAGCATATCTCTAATCATTTTGAAGTACAATAATCTCTCGTAATCTTCTTTCATAAAAAAATCAGCCTTCGAAATTTTAAAATAGTAATTGATTATACATTATGTTGGTCAAAATATTTTCTAGTCAAAATGTCTCATTAATATTGTTATATTAGTCCCTCAATATACCTACTTTTATTATTATCACTAGTGAAAAGACATGCACTCATGTGCCTGTCTTTCCACTCTTTTTATTACACTAACGTTTGAAAATTATGAACGGTATTTTTTTATGAAATTTTAATTTTGATTAAAAGTAAAAAATATAAATGTTTTTTTTTTAATTTTGGTTGATATAAATATTTTTTGCTTTCAAATTATAACAAATCAAACTAACCATGAGTATCTATTTCAATGAAACCAACAATATAACAAAAAAATATAATCTAAATTTTTTTTTTTTTAATGACACCAACAACAATCTTTATTATAAAAAAAGTTGTTGTTTAAAGGTATAATTGGGATAATGAAAAAGTAAGTATAAATACATTTATATAGTTTGTTACACTTTTTAAATGATAAAGGAAAAAATTGGACATTTGTGTTTGTTACATTTTTTTAATATTTAAATTTATTCCTATCCATTTGTTACATGTGTTATTTGTATTGAAAATTGAGGGTATTTTTGAAAAAAGAAAAAGTCAGCTCAAAAGAGCTAAAATAGATTGTTTTCTTTATATATATATTGTATAGTTATTGGTCGTTATAAGCACTTATTTATTGTAGTCCTCTATCAAAAGAGTTAATGTCAGCATTAAAAGACTATTTTGACTAACTAAGTGCATAATCCAATACTATTTTGAAATTTCGATGCATTGGGAGACTATTATGACTACTCGTTACATATTTAAGGACCAAAATGACTATTTGTTCTATTTTCTGACTACTCATTACATATTTAGGGACCAGAATGACTATTATCTTTGTTCTATTTTATTTAATTTAATTTTTAAGTTGTGGTACATTTTAGTTCTTGGGAAAAACCGCAAAGTTCAATTCAATTTTTAAGAAAAATAAACTATAACAAGTTAGTCTCACGCATTCTTACATTTTGTTCGATTGATAAAGGAAATATAGAGGAGAGAAAAGAAAGTGAAAAGAATTCTTTATTCGGTGGTTGGTATGAAAGGAAATTAAAGTAAATCGTTAATTTGGTCATTGATTCTGCACATCGTTGTCACAAAGGTCTCTGACTCAGGATTAAATACAAAGTAGTCTCTGATTGTGCACTTTCATTATCACTTTAGTCCCCGCCGTTAAATAATTATGTTAACTAATGATGTGGCAAAAGTTTTATGATGATAAGGAATATGAGGCGTCACAGGGACTAAAGTGAAAGTAGAAAATGTCACTTTGTTCCCTGAACCGAAAATCAATATCCCTGAAAATCAATATCCCCGATCCAAAATCAATATCCTCAAACTCGTCCCAACGAAGTGTTGCTCTTCGTCTAAGAACTGAGTCATCTTCCTCAATGAAGTTGTTATGTGGTTGCAGGAGACTTGTTAAGTCCTTGATTGTGCATACTTACTATTAGTTAGGTCCTTGACAGTAAACACTTACTGTCACTAAGGTCCCTACTAGTAAACACTTACATGCACATGACATTTGTTATATTTCCATGTAATGGCTGTTATTCCACGCCTACAACATTTATCAAACTTCCATTCAATGGTTGTTATTCCATGAACAAACAACATGCCTAAAAATTTAATAGCAAATGCTAAATATTATCTAATAATTCACATAACAGGTTTGGCGTTATATCAGTGATTATTATAATAGCTAATATAAAAACAAATATTGAATCAAGTGGCTTAAGTTTCTGTTCTGCAATCATATTGTAGAAATGCAGATGCTCAGATAACTATATTATGACAATATTTGTAAATAATCAATTGAAGTTTACTTGGATATGTATTCTTGAAGCTAATAATCTTTCTTAAAAAATGAAATAGTATAATTGGAAGTTAACATTGAGATTAAAAAGAAGAAACCATCAAGGAATTCAATATTTGATTTTCAGTTCATGAATATTGATTTTTGGGGATATTAATTTTTGGTTCAGGGATCAAAGTGAGAATTTTCTACTTTTACTTTAGCCCCTATAATACCTCATACTATTTGTCAGCGTAAAACATTTGTCACATCATCAGTTAATAGAATTATTTAACGTCAGGGACTAAAGTGATAACAGAAGTACACATTCAGGGACTACTTTCTATTTAATCTTGAGTCAGGGACCTTTGTGACAGCGATGTGTAGAGTTAGGGACAAAAGTGACTGTTTACTCAAGGAAATTATGATGGAAAAACTATGTGTATTAATAAAGCGACATAAATATATATAGAGGTTGGGTTTGAATCTTGAATTTCCCAGTTATTCACTTTAAAGGTCAACTTACCACTTAACTACATGACCAAAAAAATTATATTCTTAAAAAAAAGATATAATTTATACTATATATAAAGAAAATAAGCCATCAGGGCTAGGAGCCCCATCTTTATTCATGTCAAACACAGCATGTTGAATCTCCTCTGTAGTAGGAATGTTTGTTAGTAAAGTATTGACTGACTCATCAATAAGCTATGGTATAACTTCTTCCACAAGCAAGTTATCGTGGAAAACAATGTTAGTCGAAAATAAGCATTTATAATAAGAAACAATGTGATCTGCAATCAAGGAAGGATCAATAATCAACTCATTATTACTTCTAATATGAGAGATTAGCTTTGTTTTGTTCTTGATTTCTGTAATTTTGTGGAAATACTTTGTATTTCTATCTCCATCAACATGCCAGCTAACTCCGGCTTTTTCTTGCCATAAAAGGTTTTGCTTTTTTAGAGCAACTTCCAATTGAACATGAACAACTTTTGCTAGGTTAAAGAGAGTGTCTGAGCGGTCAGATATTTGGATTTGGTGTTGTATATGGTTTAAGTGTGTTTCAATTTTGTCGACACATTCATGAACATTTCCAAAAACTTTCGTGTTCCAGATTTTCAACTTAGCCTTCAGATACTTCAACTTTGTACTTAAAATATGCATTGGGCATCCAACAACATTTTCTTGCCAACAATTTTCTATTAAGGATCTGCAATCATTGTGGAGAGTCCACATACTAAGAAATTTAAAGCTAGGAGGAAAATCTCCATCTCTATTATAAACATTTGCCTTAATTTTTTTAAAAGTACGCATGGCATCTTCAAATTTCTCATCTCATTTAATGTTTTTTTATCAACCAATCAAAATGGATCATGACTCATTTATTTTTTATTAGTCAATCAAAATGGATCATGACTCATTTATTTTTCATTAGTCAATCAAAATTGATCATGACATGATTTTTTTTCATATATGTAGACAAATTATTTTTCATTATTTTCATCTACCTCTTCCTCTCATAAAAAAACCACTTGATTACAATTACCAACTAACCTTAATTCTCTTTTTGTTCGAAACAAGTTAGGAATGCCTAACTTTAGGTTTGTTATACATTAAGGAGGTCTTGGTATAGTCCCCCTCCTGTTTTTTGGTTTTCTCTATTTTCCTTCATTAATATATTTTGGTAGTCTAACTCTTTACTAGCTACTCTTTTTTGGGGGAAAAAAAAACCACTTTCAACCACATTATCTTTTCTTTTATTTGTTTATTTCCTATTTTTTTATTGTTTTAGTGTTTGATTAACATTTCTTATTCTTATGTTGCTTTTGTTTGTGTGAAGAATATTGTGATTTCTTATTCAAAATTGGTGTTTGTATGTTCTTTGTCTTTTACCGGATTCTTATTTTTAGACTTGGAAGCCAATCAAGAGAAAAGAAGAAATGCATCACATATCAATTAGAATATATATGAAGTATTTATTTTTATGTAGTATTTGTTTTTGGAAATGATGTTTATCAATTTTTATTGATTATTGATATTTTATTGTTATAGAGCTATGATCAAGGTCGTGTATAACATAAAGTTTTTGCCTTTTCCAAACATCATGCGTTGAACTTGAGGAATCCATGTTTCGTCTATCAATATACCTATGTTGGAACATAGTGCCTAAAAAACTAAGCAAGTAGCAAATCTATAACCTTCATTTTTTTTAGATAACTGAGGAGATGGGAGGTCAAATCGAAAACACACTAACTCGTGGAGATGGGAGCATATGAGAGGAAGAGGAAATACCACCGAGAGACCAAAACTTAGACTTGACTGCAGCATGGTCATCACGTGACCACCTTAACTAACTTAATCAATATCATCATTGGATTAAAATTAATTAATGGCTAAAATTTGGCATCAAATTAACTTTGACACTTTAATGTCATTTAATCCTCTTGCATACAATGTAAATTTTAACTTACACTTAACACATTAACATCTCTCCATTAAGTGTCAGACTCTCCGTGTTCGTGATCCACCACTTAGAACACTCTCGTTCCTCTACAACGTTGAACCAGGATATCTTACCACAGTTGGACTTTCTGGAGGAGCCAACAATAATGTGGATCAACACATCGGAGAAAGGGCAACCACACAGTGGAAATGAGACTACAGTTTCATCCAAAACTTTAAGGCTTAAGTATGAGTTTTTCACTCTTTTGATGTTCAACCTGCACTCTTTCATCTAATGTTGAACTTTAACTGACTTTTGCTACATCGCAATATTATCTCCCTTAAGTTTGACGGAATTCTAGTACGTGCTTGGCACGGGTGTCCATGCTAGTTAATCTCATTTATCTTGAATTCAAAAAGGAGAGTGATCAAATTGGTGCTTTATGAGGGTAATACAAGAAATAGATGAACAATTATCAATCATATCTTGTAACGAGTACAAATTTTATATTTGAACGATACACTTCAGCCATTCGTTTACAGAAAATAACGTGAAAACAATAAATGTCATAAAAAAAAAGGCATAATTGATAAACAACAACTTATCATTTTTCCAATGAACTAAAATGTATAAGAGTAAATATTTTAATGCCCACAAATATTATTTATTACAGAAGAAAAATGTTATTATTTAAAAAAATAGAAAATCAAAATAGTGAAAGTAGGACATGTGGTAGAATTTTATAATAGGAGATTAGTTTTGTAATTGTGACGGTAATTTGTTTCTAAAGTTTATTTATTTATTTAAATTTATTTATTTTTTAATAGATTAATAAGTAGACTGTGCACAACAAGCCTACACGTTGAGCAGCAGCAACAACTAACCGTCAATGACCGACGTGGAATGAAAGCCATTGGTTGAGCTAACAATGTTTCAACTCCATCCACGTCATTTCCTCAAAAAGAAAAAACCATACACTTTATGTACTTAGGTTAATAATATTTTGAATTTAATTAATATAATTTATCGCGTTTAATTATTGGCAATTTCTACGGTACACTCAACAAAATTGAGTGTACCAGTACACCTATATGTTAAATAAATAGTTTAATGAGTTATTTTTTCTAGAAAAAATATATTTTCTATTGGTTATAATTATAATAATTATATTATATTTTTCAAAAGTGTCGATAAATCACAATTCAACTTTTTTTAATTTTTATTTCTCATGATGGTGAATATTGATTATTTTTTCCATAAAATGTTAAAAAATTAGTACGATTCATATAAATAATAAAATGATGTTTTTTCTTATGAAATAATATTTTTTAAAATATAAAAATCAACAAATATCTCTTTATTATATAAAAATGATCGTTAACTAATTGATTTATCAAATAGGTGTACCGGTACACCTTAATTTAAGGGTGTACATTTAAGGGTGTACCGTAGAAACTCCCTTAATTATTTTACAATTGCATATAATGATAGGTTGTCATGTCAATTAATAAATATGAAAATATATAAATCGATATATTTATTGATTGACGTGACAATATATAATTAAATATAGGTTTAATTGTATGTTTGATCCTTATGTTTATTTTATATTTTAAGTTGGTCTTTTATGTTTTAAAAGTTTTAAAGGTTTCAAGTTGGTCTAAAAAATTAGTCACGTCGAAATAAGTTAGTCCCTTCCACATCATGAATTAAAAAAATATTTTAAAACCGATTTTCTAATTTCGTCACCCGTATTATCTTTAAACTCTCAATTGGTGGAAGAACCTAACTTATTCTAATGTGAGATACATTTTAAATCAACTTGAAATTGTCAAAACATAAAGGACCTACTTAATTTTTTTTATACAAAACCAATTTAAAACCTAAAGTAAACATAAAATATCAAACATGTAATTAAGACTTAATTCTATGAGAATTGGTAAAATAATGGTACACCCTAAAATAATTGTACACCAACAAAATATACTAATTTTTTTTTTAAGGAACAAAATATAATAATTAAACTTTTCCTCAAAAAAATATAATAATTAAACTCTAGTTTTTTAGTAATGATAATTAGAGTAATATTAAAAAAATAGTTGTATATAATTCTCAATTAGAATTAGAAATCATAATTGATGATTGTCGACATAGTTATTAAAATATCCAAAAATGTGTTGAGTTGGCAAAAATGAGTGACATTACATCCACACCTTTTTTGTTTGTTTGTTTAGTCAACAAAACAAAATATTAGGAGAAAGGATATTTACTTAAATTAACAAGAACATAAAAACTAGAAAATGACATTTTATTTGTATGACATTCTTCTGATTTTATAAGTTTGGAGTAGCGAGAAATGCAATGTTGTTTTTTCTCACACACAAAAACAGTTACATAGTTTCAAGCTTTCTCTTTATTCTTTTCTTCTCTTCTTTGTCAAAGCGAGTAATCTCAATTTCAGTTTCTGGGTCTTCTTGTTTTGTACTCAACATACCAAAAATATCTTGATGGGTTTTGGATAAAGTTTTTCATTACTTTGTAAGTTTCTCAATCTGGCTTTTTCATTTCACCACTTGGTTGCATATTGATACAAAATTTGCTTTTATAGAATAATAATCTCTTGATATATGTAGAATTGACACTTCAAATTGAAAGTGTGTCCGGTGTCTAACAAGTTTAGGTGTGTTTCTGTGCCCGACATGTTTAGGTGTCCGACACGGTAACCACACATGTCATTACATTACATTCAATTATTTAATTTTCTCAAATATTATTGTTTTTTTAGGCTTAAATTATTTTTGTTGTCATTGTGTGGTAAGACTAGACATAACAAGATTATAAATGACAGCATCAGAGAGAGTTGGGGTAGCACCTATAGTAATAAAGATGGAGGAAACTAAGCTTAGGTGGTTTGAGCATGTGGAGAGAGAAGACATGTAGATTAAGAAGATTAGATCATATGGAGAATAGTCAAATCACTAGAGGTAGAGGAAAACCTAGAAAAACTATAATAGAAACTATTAGGAAAGATATAGAGATTAGTGAATTGGATAGAAATATGGTATATGATTGAATAGGGTGTCGTTTGATCCATGTAGTCGACCAAACTTAGTGGGATAAGGCTTGGTTGCTGTTGCTGTTGTTGTTGTTGTTATCGTCGTGTTCATGTGAGTGCTTCATATATCTTAATAGGTTTTGTAATATTCATCTTATGATCGGTAGATTTTGGATATCGATTGTGTTTTGTACACATATCATCAACTCAAATTTGAAGAATATTTGACCGTGTTTTTCCCCCACTGCTTGTGTTTGTTGCAACTTGCAGAGTCATACTTATTACGGGTTTCTGAGATTTGCTAGGAAACATGATCGTGTCAGCTCTTCTGACATCCGTTGGGATAAACACAGCTTTGTGTGTCTTATTCTGGACATTGTATTCTATATTGAGGAAACAACCAAGCAATTATGAAGTTTACGTGCCTCGCTTGTTGGTTGAAGGAACTTCTAAGAGGAGAAGTCATTTCAATTTAGAAAGACTTATACCTTCTGCAGGTTGGGTTGCTAAAGCCTGGAAACTCTCTGAGGAGGAGCTGTACTCATCGTCAGGGTTAGATGGTGTTGTCTTTATGCGTATCATAACCTTCAGGTACTATATCTTTCTAGATTTCCCTTCATTAGGGGATAGTAGAACTAAATTATGGTCTTATAAATGTTATAGAGGTCTCCGCGACAACATTGCAACCTCAATTGCAGTTGCATTGACCACATTTGTTCGCATTTTGCTGCAATATCAAGGTTTTTAACGTAACTGTAACTGTGACCGCAATGATGTTTAGAACAATGCCACTATAAAAACATAAAAGGGGTAATTAAGTTGTTTAAGTTTCTCTTATTTAGATTGATTTGTTCTTATATTTCTTGGATGCAGTGTGAAAATATTTACTTTTGCTGGGGTTATTGGAGTCTTTGTACTTCTTCCAGTCAATTGCTGGGGAAATCAGCTACAAGATTTTGATGTTGCTAACTTTACTAGTAACTCCTTGGATGTGTTCACTATATCAAATATAAACAGTGGCTCTAAATGGTAATACTACCTCAAGATTTTATTGTTCTATTCAACATTATGGGATCTTAATCTTTATAAGATTGTTATCCTTTATAATTTGTTTTTCAGGTTATGGGTACACTTCTGTGCTGTATATGTTGTAACTGGATTCATATGCTTGCTTCTTTTTAATGTAAGTGCAGCACTCTTAGCCTATGGAATTTTTTTTTTCTAACTCCTTCATCTATCTTCATATTTTATGCCTTTTAAACCACATTAATTATGACCTTTTAAGATGAAAATGTGTTGAGTAATATCTATTATGGCCCTGTTTAGTAACAACTTAGTTAAGTGTTTATAGAATAAATTATCATACAGGTGCTTATGTATAAGCTATTTCTATATCAAAAGGTGAAATAACTCAATTTTTTTTGTTCCGTATAAGCTATCCTGTAAAGCTTATGGATAAAGCTGAAAACAACTTATAGACATGTCATAAGTTGTTTCCATAAGCTCTTTCAAAACAATCTTAGAAGTGCTTATGAAGTAGTATATGAGTTCAAATAAGGCAATCTAAACAAGCCCTGTATCTTTTTTTTGGTATCTAGAGTTCACGACTAATTAACAGGAATTACCTCTTAATTCTTCAGAGCTTGTTAATAAGCGTGTCTATTCTTCTTAATTTTCTTTGTTAATTGACATATATAAGTAGGTATAGTTTATGCAAGAACCAAGATTGAACAACCTACTCATTTCTCAATATTATTTCAATCTTCAGGAATATAAACTCATATCTTCTAGAAGAATTTCTTACTTTTATTCATCCAAACCACAGCCTCATCAGTTCGCCATTTTAGTTAACAGCATTCCCACTTCTTCTAGTAGCATCAGTGACTGTGTTGACAACTTCTTTAAAGAGCTCTACCCTTCTTCTTATCTGTCACATGTGGTTGTTCGTCGTACAAGCAAACTCCGAAGTCTTGTGGTAAGGATTATGTTGAATTTTAATTTCCTTTCTTGATAATCAATTTTTTTCTCTATTTTACATTTTCTTGGAAACTTTACTTTAGTCTTCTAAAGGGCCGCATAATTTTGTAGATTTGTGTATTGTTCTACATATTTATTGCTTTTAATACTCTAGCAATACATAATAACATTAACATCTTCTATGTGAGTTCAATCATCTTTTCGATGGCATGTATAAGGTGGCTGCTATGTTGATCAAACTTAAGTGCTTTGGTATACTATTTCTGTTTCAATTTGAAGAATTATGAAGCTCATTTCCTTATCTTTTGAATTCCTCAATATAGAATGATGCAAACAATATGTACAAAACGGCTGCACAATCACGACCAGATCCCACTAAGCAGAAGATTAAGGAAGGAGCCTTTTCTCGACTTTTTCAGCAAAGAAATAATCATATAGAGCGTTATGAAAAGCAGTTAGAGGAGATTGCGGAGAATGTAAGATTGAAGCAGTCAGAGGCTTCACTGGCAGGAGAAGTATGTGGTAATCTCTGAATTTTAAAAGAAACATTTTAAAACTAGTATATCAGCCTTCTTTTAACTATTGGAATTTTTCATGTCTCTGTTGGCATAAAGTGCATGCTACTAATACACAAGTAGGCTCGAGCTGCATTTGTATTCTTCAGGACTCGTTTTGCTGCCGCAACTGCTTTCCACATGCAGCAATCAGTCAATCCCACACAGTGGATTACTGAGTTGGCTCCAGAACCTCGTGATGTTTACTGGCCTTTCTTCTCTGAATCATTCATACAAAGATGGATTTCTAAGTTGGTGGTTGTACTCGTGTCTATTGTTTTCATTATTTTGTTCCTTGTACCTGTAGTCTTTGTACAAGGGCTTACCAACTTGAGTCAATTGAAAACTTTGTTGCCCTTCTTGACGAGTATTCTAACCATGTAAGTTAACTTGGTTTATTTATTTGATGTTATTTGGTCATTCATAACTCCTCTCTCTTTTATGGTATCTTGTTTCTCTTCTATGCACAAAAAGAAAAACTTTTAGAGTTGCATGAGAATTAGGTCAATCATCGATTAGGTGACAAGTTGGTGACTGTAGGTTTTATATTTCAATGATTGCATGTTCAGTTTAATGATTTTGTAATATCAGTTAGTTCCAAAAAGTAATATATGGATGCACATTGGGGAATTATACAGCACAAGTAATAATTGAATTACAACATAGTTTTTTTTGTTCTGTCTTCTATTTGGTGATGTACAACACTTTTAGTTTTGAGGGAGAGAAATGAAGTGCATACTGTAGGAGGAAGGTTGAAGGAGAGAAAAAGGTTTAGTGAAGAGGACTATATAGGAGAGGAAAAAACGGTTTCGATATTTTAGACTTTTGGATGTTTTTCCTGGAACAAATATTCAACTCATTGTTTAGAGTAACAAGTTTCGACCATTGATTGACAAGTAACCAAAAAAAAAACCATTGATTGACAAATATCAAAGTCATATATTAAGAAGGGTAAATCAAAACAAATCATGAGTTTGTTGAAATAACAGTCATTGATTTCCTTATTTACACTTTACTCACTTTGGAGGAGCCAACTTCTATCATGTCATGTGCTTCATCTTTTGTTTATTTCTTTCCAATGACTATTGTTAATAAATTCGCGCTATTCAACTCTATTATTTAGAAAATAAAATGCACCCTATGAAGCATAGAGCAAATGAACATGTCAAACTAGGTAGTCAAATTGTGGTCACCTAATCTTGTTCACATGATAGCTTTGGCTTTTTGTTCTGTTTTTTCAAGTTGTCAATGCAAAATCTCTGAACCTTTTGTGGATCTGCTTACAGAAAATTTGTGAGTCAGATAATTACCGGATATCTTCCCAGTCTGATTCTTCAGTTGTTTCTGCAACTGGTGCCGCCTACCATGGAGTTCCTTTCCACTATTCAAGGATACATCTCACACAGTGATATAGAAATGAGTGCAACTACTAAAGTGTTGTGGTTCACGGTATGGAATGTTTTTTTCGCGACTGCATTTTCTGGCTCAATTCTATCTATGGCGTCTACCATCCTTGATCCTACGTCCATTCCTGGGAAGTTAGCAATTGTTGTTCCAGCACAGGTTAGATGATGTTTCTCTCCATTATAAAACATTAATAAGGTTACGTTAGAAATATTTCTGTCTCAAATTATTTGTCACTTTAAAAACCAAGACATAATCTATTTACTTTTTTTTCCCAATAATATCCTCATCTAATTAAATAGTCCACCTAACTATTTCACTGCTATTACTTCAACTATTCCAATTAATTTGGGTATTTTAGTCTTCACAGTTAACAGAACTAATTATTTTGTTAAGAAGCATGCATTACCTTAAATGATATTATAAGGAGACAGAGGGAGTAAACAATATTCTCATTATTACTCATAATTATTTGGTTGATGAATACTAATACACTTCATTAGTCATACTCTATCACTTTAAACGTCCTATGCTCACAATTCAGCTAAATCTATACGCCAATTCATAATAATAATTTTTTTCATTTCTATCTTTTTGATGCAAATAATTTTTGTTTGATTGTAGGCATCATTCTTTATTACTTACGCTGTCACGTCAGGATGGACAAGCGTGTCATCAGAACTCTTCCGTATATTTCCTTATATTGTTAATTTGATAACAAGGCTATTCAAAACTCCAGATGATGAATTTGAACTTCCATATATGCCATACCACAAGGATATTCCAAGGGTCCTTTTCTTTGGACTTCTTGGTATTTCATATTTCTTCCTGGCTCCACTAATTTTACCGTTCGTCCTGGCCTACTTTTGTCTTGCATACATCATTTACAAAAACCAGGTAAGCATTTATTTGGGTATTATTTTTATATCTATCTATTTCTAGAAGGGTCTCTAATGTTGATGAGCTTATTTTATGCCAATGTTGTGTGTACCCTGTCTCTGATTTTGATAACCTAATTGCATCTGTTCTTTATAATTATTTAAACCAAACAAAATATTTCTGAGTGAAGAGACGTGTAGGTATTATAATAATTTCTCTCTGTTCTCCTAATTGCTAAATCCTAGTGTTTGTTAATATTGTGTAATTGAACTTTTTTTAACTAGGACTTCCTAAACTTGGGAAGACCTGCAAGATGTAGCCGAAGAATATTTATTAGCAAATAATTGAAGTAGGATGTTTGGAAAATGTTGAGGGGTATCTTTGTGTTGATAAATGTTAAGTCGTTTCCAAAAGTTAATATGAAATTAAGCCTTTTTAAGTTTTGCAAAGTAGTTATGGATAAGTTGGGTTTTGTATAGCTGAATAGTGATTTGGAAATAATGGAAACGAGAGATATGATTCACATGATAAGGCAACTACTTGTAAGGTGTTTTAAGCATGCTTTCTATTGATTTTAGGATAGTAGTTATCGAAACTATATCAAGGCTCATGCCTTTCCAGAATGAGTGAAGAAATTTGATAACGAAGTACATTAAGAAATGAAGAGGAGAGACCTAAACAAGTTGTATTTTGATGTCTTGGTTCAGTGATTCACTTTGAAGAAATCAAAGAATGACATTTGATTATGTACTCGGGTTCGATAAAAAATTTGAGAAAAAGAATTTAGTTGGTATCTGATCAAAAGGACAGCCTTGAAATATAATATTCAGCACTATAATAATGGTGTAGCTTTTAATGGTCTTTCTCATGCTTTGCCAATTCATGAATACTAAAGATGCATACTTTGGGGTAGTTGTGTGTGGACAAAATATAGAAGACATCATTCTAACTCAAAAATTAATGGTTGATTGAAGACAAATGAGAAATGTCCAAGATCAGAAATTTGATTTAAAACTGTGTAAAGGCAATATTTACAGGAACCATCATTGGTTGTGTGACAGTGTAAAAAGTAATTAATTTTGATTGCCTTGTGAAAATTCCTAACTATAACGAGTAACCATAATATGGCAGTAATTTTATACGTGAAAATAAGAGACACTTCATGAACTTCTGATATTAGTTGAACTGATACTCTCTGCTTATGTATTATGCAGTTTATGAATGTATATGCACCAAGGTATGAAACTGCGGGAAAATTTTGGCCTACTGTGCACAATTCAATGATATTCTCTCTAGTACTCATGCACATCATTGCAGTGGGAATCTTTGCATTGAAAAAACTCTCTCTAGCATCTACCTTGACGCTTCCGCTACCGCTCCTCACACTTTTATTTAATGAGTATTGCCGAAAACGATTCCTACCAATATTTGTTGGATACTCTGCCGAGGTACATTTCAAATGAAGAAAACAACTATGACCTAAATGTTTGCCTGTTTGGATTGGCTTATTTGAGTCTATCGACTAGCATAGGCAGTAGCAAAACTGTTTAAGAGAGCTTATTAAACAACTTATAACATGTCTATAAGTTGTTTTCAGTTTATGTCCATAAGATCTTTGTGATAGCTTATGAAAACAACTTATAGCTTATATAAAAATAGCTTGATTTTATTTATCTTTTGTTATAGAAATGACTTATACATAAGAACTTATATGATTAACACTAATGCTACAAGAGCTTAATTAAGTTGTTTATCCAAATAGACATAAAAGAAAATGAAACCGTTCTCTCTGAAAAACAAAGTTATTGCATTTTGCATTCAATCTGTTAACTCTAATTTCGATTCATGTCTGTGTTTCAGAGTTTGATAAAGAAGGACAGGGAAGACCAGAATGATCCTACATTGACTGAGTTTTATCACAATTTGGTAGATGCTTATAAAGATCCTGCTTTGGTTCCAATTCAATACTCATCAAACACTGACAGTCTTTCCAGTCCCCTTATATCTTCAGCTTGATGCTGAGACACAATGTTATTCACTAATAGAGTAGTTTTTTGGCTCTTTCTTGTATGTGATTGAACATTCATATTTTAAGTGAAATCAAATGCAAAAGTTGCTTGTATTGTATTGTATATGTGTGAAAATAGAGTAGTCTTGGTTTCCAACATAGTGGCCAATTTTGTCCTTTTCTAATCTTTTGCTTTCCACTCTTCAATTTATCTATAGACTATAGCAGTCAACTTATCTTTTGCTTTTCACTCTTTAATATTCTTCTACATCTTGCGTTTATTTAATTGTGAATGCAATATGTCAGAACCAAAGAGCATGCTCAATTGACACATTTTTGTGTAAAGATTACAAAAACTAATCTGAGTATATACACTAAGCTAAGAGGAATGAGCCTTATTAATGAGTCTAATATAAAAACTAGTTGGGAAATGCTAACATGTATAAGACACTAAGTAAAATCATGTATCGGATATTGTGCTAATTTATCTATCAAAATTTTGAAAATTACTTTTTCTCAATAAATACTTACTATTTGTCAAATTCTTAATATATACCTTAAGGATATATATTAGCATTAGCATGATCTAAACTAATTTACAACATAATATGTTGTCCATGATAATTTTCGGAAAAAAAAAGCTATTTGACAATAGTTATTTGTTTACAATATTCCACCTCAAACTCGTGAATGAATATCTATAATTCTCCTCTTACAAGTAAGTTGAGCAAAAAATAAAAAAACTTGTAAGTAAGTTGGTTGGATTGTGGCAATTATTATCAGTCTTCTATCCAAATTTTCCTTTATAAAGTATTGGTCTATCTCAATGTGTTTTATTATGTCACTATGAATATGATCATGGGTAATAATAATACTTAAATTTATTGTTACAAAAGATCTTAACGCCTGTTTGTTTTTACGTCATTTTTTTCTACTAGCACTAAAAAAGGCAGTGAGTTAACTTATGACAACCACTGCATATTTTCCCATCAATTATTGACATCGATTTTTGTACAATTGGTCCTCTTTGAAATTCATTATCCGACAAAAAAAATACAAGGTGAGTTTATGGTTCCCATGACTCCTTTTCAAAACAAAATTATTTGCAATGAATTCAAACATGTCATGAGCAATGAATAAGAGTGTGACAAGTAAAAACAAAATTGAACTCTGAATCACTTTGATGCCAATCTGAAAATACTACTTTGTTCTTATCTAAAAATACACATCATGATATTTTAATTTTTGATCAAATGTCTTTCCAAGCATAGTATTTGATGTTTGCTCTACAATAATAGAAACTTGTTTGGTTTAAGATTTTACATATTTCATTGCAAATATTTTTTAATTAAAACAGTGAATTCTAACATGATGTTGAGCTTTGGCGTATGTTTTGTCTATTTAATACTAGCACATGGTTAGTTTTATCCTCAAACTCTTCATAGAATGTGGGGGGAGTTCATATTAATGATGTTGAGCTAAATGGTTGCGTAAAATATTTATATAGATAAAAAAGAAGAAAACAGAGGGAAGATGACCATCCTTAAAAAAAAAGGGATGATAGACCAAAAACCTATTATTTACAATGATGCAAAACTTAGATAATGATGTGGCAATGCCACATCATCTAATTTATTGTTTTTTTTTTCTCTTATGATCCGTGTAATTATTTTAATTTTTTTGTTTGTTTATTCTAGCAGTCAACCAATAGATAATGATGTGGCAATGCCACATCATCTATATTGAATGGGCAAATAGATGAAACACTAAAATAATGAAAATCTTAAATTATAGAGACACTAATCTAATTTCTTTAGAAAAGACTAAAATCAAAATTTATCCAAATGATAGAGACCAAAACTTTATACGCAAAAGAAATTATTCAATGAAGTTGGATAGAATCAAAAGTATAATAAAACCTTGTCAATTTTTTAATCTGTTGCTTTTAACAACTTAGATTCAAACATACTTTGTAGGTGTGATCTTACAAGAGACCCACATCATTTCCTATAAAAATGTTCTTCATTCTATGCATAACATAATTTACGGCATAAAGATAGTGTAAACAGTATTAAAACCAAGGATGATTAGTGGAGTTACTATGTGGTATACAATCAAACTAAGCATATTTTAAGGCTCCACATTTGTTTCATCATCACATTCAACTTATGTTTGTCTCAAGAGACACACCTTTCCAAGTGCATGAATCATCCTTTCCCACCTCGCCACACACTAATAATGTAAACCAAAGATGAGGCAAAAGTAAGAATTAAAGATAAAATTAATGTCAAAAATTAGTTCTTTCAGATTAGTCGGTTCTTAGATTGGATATAAAGTTTTTCAAAAAAAATAATGTAAAGGATATCTAGAAATAAGTGATATGCATAAAATAGTTTCTTTGTTTTTTTCCACCTTTTTTCCTCAGTTCTAATAAGTAGCCATTAAGAAAATATGTAGCTACACCTCTCTGGATTAGACTAGGAGTTAAATTGATTGAGCTTGATTAAATTTGCGTGCTACTTGAAGTGACTATCGGTTTAGTTTATCTAAAGTGGACAATTTATTTAGATGAAAGAGTTCGCAATCTCAACTTAAATTGCTGATATTTCAATACATTCATAATTTATTATGTATGTCGACACAGTATTAGTCAATGATTTCATCATCAACATTGAATATACTTACTTTATCTCCAAATTAAATTTACTTTAATTTTTTACTTCATTTTTTATTATGAACGTTGGTTGCGTATGTCTCATATATAGCCTTTATGTATTGGTCTCGTTTCCTAAAAAAAATGTATTGGTCTATGTGTATTGTTGTAATCTGAATTTTAACACTATATATTGTTTGTAACACCGAAACTATAATCATTGTATAAATAATACGGAGATATAGTTGCTTTATAGCGTAAAGATAAGTATTATTGACCGAACTGTGTTAATAAAGATTGATCTTGTTCATTATGTTCTATTTTTGTTTACTTTAATTTTGAAGGAAATGTAACTAGTGCTCATGGGACGATGATTAAGGAATTATAAAAGAAAATATTTTTTTGAAAATTGTGTATTACACTTTTTAATAGTTAAAATTTGATTTTTTTTTTCCTTCTACTTTTAGCTTGTTAACTATCTGGTTAACAAGACCCTAATTTTTATTACATGTTGCTAACAATAAAATAACTACACTGCTCAATTTAAAAAAGACAAATATTATATCTAATATTTACGAGAAAGTTGAAGGAAAAAAAAATATAGAAAAGTATATGTCTGCAAACAATTACTTACTAATAAAAAACCATATATACCATGCTTAGACTATAGTTTCTTCTGTGTATCTGCTGCATGTGTGCTAGTGGTTGAATATTCTCAAAGTTTTACCATTGCAATAGTCGATTGTTATGTGTTTCGATTCTGTTTGTGTTGCCATAGGCTTGTAAAAGTGGTCCCATTGCATCTAAAATATTGTACTATACTATCTCAATATTATTTATCGTAAGGGGAATAGAGATTTGGAAGAATCATAGTATTGATGACGCAAGAAGATCAGTTTGTTGATGTACATAATAATTCATGACATGCTGAAAATTCAATGTGCGAGAATTGATTAAAGCCTGCACACAATAGACAACAATAGTGACATAACAATGGGATGGTAATGTTTTAGAGCATAGTGAACTGAAAGTACTGCTAAAGAGAGACAAAATGTTAACCCAAATTGATTGATGAAACCCAAATCCCCATAAGCATAAATAAACAGAATGGAGGGGGGGGAGAGGGTTTTTTTGGTCTTTTTCTCCTAATTTGACTTCTTATTGCTTTTTCAAAGGAAAGGGAAAAGTGTTTCAGTGTTTGAAGGACCATTTATGTGATGGTATTAATGTCAAAGACAGATTGGAAACTACAAAAAAGACAACCTCTTTGGTGAATGCCATTTTACCCTCTCATTAATGCAACTCAAGGGTACATTTCACTCACGAGTAAATCATAAAAAGATTCACAATTTTATGTGAGAATGTAAATTTGTCCACAAAAATATTAGTGGTACCTCCATATATGTGAACAAATTCATAGCACCAAGTTAACAACATATAAGAAGAAAATGAAATTTAACTCAAGTGTTTAATAAAATAGTAGTTATTATATCTATGATTTTATATATCCTTTAGGTCTTGATATTTCTACCCTTAATTATATAGAGAATCAGATAAAAGAAAGCAAAACAACAAAGCCAGTTAGAGTTTTATAAGAATGAGCAAAACTTTTGAATATAAGTGTCACTATAAAAATATATAGTGAAATATAAATAGACAAAACATTTCTTAGCTCAATTACAACTAAAGACTCGTTATGTATTATCTAACATTTTCCGTTATACTCAAAATTAGAGCCGTAAAAAATAGGTTGGGCTAATGGGTCGGTCCATTAGCCCATATTTTGGATTGAGCCGAGTCAAAAAAAGCTAGCCCAAAAATGCACTAGGTTTTTTTTGCCTCAAGCCCATTTGGCCCATACAAAGTGGGGCCGGGCTGGCTCATCAGGCTTCGGGCCGGCCCATTATCGATATTTCATTTGATTTTTGTTAAAAAAAACAGTATTATTTTTTAAAAAAATTATCAACTAATTTAAAATTTATTAATAAAAATATATTTAAATAAATAAACTTAATAAATATGAATGAATTTAGCTTAAAGTTTTAAAATTTTAAAGTTTATAAAATATTAATTTGATTTAATGGAAGAAATAATCTAGAGTTTAATTATTATTCATTGTTAAATAAAAATTATTTACATTTTTATGTCCATCCAACCATATTTTAGCAAAAAATTACATAAAAAAGAGTGAATAAATGTGAAAAATAAAACATAAACGGCCCGAGCTGGCCCATGACCCACACAGGTTAGGTTGGGCTCTAGAATTTCCAGTCCGATTATAAATGGGCCCCATTTATATAGTCGGGCCTCTCGGACTGGGTCGGGGCAGCCCATTTGACACTTCTACTCAAAATGCATTAATATGAAGCAGTGAGAGTTTGTCAAACACAAACAAATAACATAATAATATAAATTTAAAATATCTAATATTCTAACACTACCCCTAAAGTTAAAGCTTAATAAGCTTTAAACTTGTTACAAATTAACATTGAAATTAAATCAAAACAACTAATATCACAACCAATGAAAAAGAGGAATCAAAATGGGTAACCATCGTGGCGTGTAGATAACGAAAGAGGGAAATCATCCAAACAGAATAACTAAATCAAACCAAACGAAACCAATTACCAACTAGAAGAACCAGTAGGAAGAAATGACGAAACAAAAGAAGCAATAGAGAGATACTTAATTCAGTAGCATAAACCCATCATAATCCTCATTTTTAATATACATACCACAACAATTTAAGATCATTGATAATTCAAATGTTTACATGTGAATATCCGCATGCACAAGTTCTAGCATCCAAGTCCACATCCACCTTAATACTTTCATTTTGGAATTGATACCTTGAACGAGGAGAACCAACCCAATATGTTGTCCACATGTTCTGAAATTTCTTCATTTCTAAACGATTATGTTGCATTGTGCAAAGAGGACAAACTCTATCATCTCAAGATTGGTTTCTCTTTGCAGTTCATTGAATATTTCATCATAGTTGTTAGTGATACTGTCAACTTTGGAGTTTTTTGTTTTTTAAATATGTCTTTGTCCAAGCTTCTTTAGGTCACTTGTTAAGTTACTCACATGCTTTACTGTTTAAGTTTTTAACTATCTTCATATTGAACTGGGTCAGAACGGTGGACTTTGCAGAGTCCCACACCATTACCACTTGATGAATCACTTTCACTTGATGGACACACTTTCTTAAGTTTTTGTTACATTTTTGAATTTTTTTACATATTGACA
>Ga0315915_1000931_pt1 | contig 33444 bp, 14 predicted proteins | sample MpolbnodulesMG_FD_207738 | JGI IMG/M metagenome (GOLD analysis project Ga0315915, IMG submission 207738) | Medicago polymorpha root nodule microbial communities from Los Angeles, California, United States - branched nodules | ecosystem: Host-associated > Plants > Roots > Nodule | place: USA...
GACAAATTTTTATAAATATATTATATATATATATATATATATATATATATATATATATATATATATATATATATATATATATTATGAATTTGATATCTATGCATGGAACATAAACTAATTACTTGAGCTTGGTAGGACGATAACAGTTGACAAAATTATTTTTTAATAAAAGATTTAATATTGTTGCACTTTTAACGATAGATTCAAACTTATGACATTTGATTAAGGTGGAAAAGATCTCTAATCATCTCAATAAGTGGATAAAACAAATATATTAGTGTAAAACTCTTTATACAATTTTTATTTTGGAAAAAAAAACATTCATTCAAATTGAAAAAATATACATGGAACAACACAAATTTAAAATCGTTAAAATCAAACAGGATGAAAGGATGGGTGAGTGGCGACCGCTAAATTTAGAGAAGATATGTGAGTGGCCGGATGCTTAAACTCTTTATACTATCAATCATTCACAAATTATCATTTGCATGATGATTTTTTAAACTAGATATTATTAAAGCTAAATAATTTTAATGATATTGATTGATTTTTTTTTACTAAATTCATAAATAATAAGACTTTGATAGAGTTGGTTATAAACTCAAAACTCAAAGGCAGTTTGTCCTAACTAACCTAAAGGGTATATATAGATCGATATTGGTAGTTTGAGAAACACAATCCAATCACAATTCACATCGGGTTTCTTTCTTCGCTAACTACAATTCAATCACGACATTTTCTCTGCATTCATCTAACCCTAATCCCTTCTTCACTATCGCTTTTCAATTTTCTAATCTCTTTTCTTTTTCAAAGTTCATTTTGCAGGTTAATGGGGAAATCATCCACTTCACTCAAAAAGAAACATTCCAAACATTCCTCTAAGGTAATCAATTTCATTCATATTCTCACTTTTTTCAATTTTCAGTTTTCAGATTTATTAATTTTATTAATTGGGTATTCAATTTTTAGTTTTGGATTTGACATAATCACTTGTGAGACGGTTTGATTTGAGAGAACTTATTGAAAAATGTTATGATATGTCCATCATAAGTTATCTTCAGCTTATTTCCATAAATTCTCCGGCATAGCTTATGAAAATAGTTTATAGCTTATATGATTCATTAATACTATACTTATTTTATCTTTTGTTATAGAAATAGCTAATACGTAAGCACTATTCTATAATTAAGTTGTTTATCCAACCAGGATCTTAATGTATTCAATTTTTCTATTTGATTTAGTTTTTTTTTTCTTCCCATGTGTAGTTTGTTGAGTTGATTAATTGAACTGAACATGCATTTTCCTATTTTGTGGTTTAGACTAAGGCAAGTGGAAGAAGTAAGTGTAGGAAACATAAATCAAAGAAGGTCCGTCGCCATGAGGTTTCTCTTTCTAGCTCAGACTATGATGATTCCAAAAGCATGGACACATCGTTGTCCTCTAGTTCTGAAGATAGGTCTAAAAGAAAAAGGGAGCGCTCTCGCACAAGAAAAGATGTGAAAAGTCGTAAGAAGAGGGTTCGGAGACGTTCATACAGCTCTGACAGCAGCGAGGACTCTTTGTATGCCAAGAAGAGAAAAAAGGTGAAGAGGAAAGACAAGCATGATGAGTCGAAGGAGAAACCGCGTAGGAAGAAAAAGGTTAAGAGAGAAACAAGTGTTAGTTCGGTGAGCAGTGGGCCAAGAAGAGACGTTCAGCTTGGGATTGACAGCAATGATAACAGCGAATATGAGAGCTCCAGGGGAAGAACAGAAAGAAAGGAGAGAGACAAAAGAAAATCGAGGGGAAGAAGTGGAAGTGCAAAGAGTGGTAGATATAGGGCTCGAAGTTGTTCTCCTTGTAGTAGTAGTAGTCCCCATGAGGAATGTAGTTATGAACAGACTGAAGACAAATATGTGTCCGAGAACAAATCTAGATGGATTCGATCAGTTATTACTGTTGCAAAAGAGGGGGATGAATTTACGGAATTGATTGGAAATGAAACCAAAGAGGAGATTGTAGATGATCATGATTACCCTTGTAGAAGTAATGACAGTAACGATGGGGGCACAAAGAGGGAGTTGGATCATCATACACATGATGCACCAGAAGAGGAATTCAGGGCCGAGGACGTGACAGGACATATGAATACTGATGTTAACTTCACAGAGCCCAAACTTAGAGATATGGGTAGCCTTGAAGTTTGTGCCGGGACAAGTGAATCAATGAAGGAGGAAACAAATGATGTTTCTGATGCTAATCTGAATGATGTTGATTTGGAGTCAATTCTAAGACAAAGAGCATTAGAAAACTTAAGAAAGTTCCGAGGCCAAGTCCAGTCTACCGCAAAAACTTCTCAACAGAAAAATAGAATTGTCAGCCAAGTGAAGCAACCAGTTACTGATAACCAGGAACTGGTTCAAGATAAGTCTAATATCAGCAATGTTGCTATAGCAACGAAACTTGATAAGCAAACACCTGTAGAAGAAACTAGTTTGCCGGTTGGAGGGAGAAATTTAGTTGCTTATCCAAGAAACAATGGAAGGAATTTGAACTTGGATAAAGATTTATCTGGTTCTGCTAAGATTCAAATGGCTTGTGCACCAGAAAAGGTGATTGATGCGGACAACCGAAGCAAAGTAGTCACTGAATCCACTAATGCCATGACGCGCAATCTGGATTCAACCCCATCTCAACCTTGCCATGATTCACTTCAAAGTCGCTCATCTCTGAAGCCAACAACTTTGTCCAGACTTCCTCGTGAAAAGTTGGTCTTAGCAGAAAGTATTAAAAATAAGGGTAGCAATGATAATGTCAAAGACATTAGAGGAATACCTTCTGCTGAGGCTAAACCTCCTATTCATGAATCTACATCTAAGCATAACAACCTGGATAAGGGGCAAGATGATTCCAGTGATCACTCTCGGTTTAAATCAAAGCAAACATCTGATTCACGTGAAACTTCCAATCCACAGTTGCCGGTGAGTGAGGCTGATGAAGAAAAGAATGCGGCTAAGATAGCCCAATCTTCAATCCAGAATATTAATAGCAGTGGCAGAGATGTTGACGAGTCATGCAATGCTGCAGGGATGTTGATGGGTTCATCAGTAGAGCATAATTCAGGCAAAGAACAAGCTGGATCCAATCAGGGCTCTCAGTTTGAGCAGAAAACAATGACTGTGATGAGGGGTGGTGAATTGGTACAGGTAAGTCTGTGACAATCTATCTTATACATTATGAAAAATATGTGATCATGACGAGCCATAAAATGCTTAATGTAACCCATTCCTTTCCCTGTCCTTTTTATTATTACTACTAATAATTTGTGAATGTCCAGGTAAGCTACAAGGTTTATATCCCTAAGAAAACCCCTGCCTTGGCTAGAAGGCAACTTAAGCGATGATCTTATTTGGTGAAACTTTTGAAGAGGTTATTAATGGTTTCATTCATGTATGAACTCTTAGAGTTACATCAATTTTCTATTAGCTATATTTCATTTAGGTGACATCGGAGGTGTTGTGAAAGTAGTTTGTTACATGAATAATGGTGCAACCATATGGCAACACAAAGAAGAGTAGAAGACCCTTCAATGTTTTCTGGTGGAGCATGAAGACATTGTGTAAGTCTGCTTTGTGATGCTTCCACTTGCAATTTAGAGCAAGTATGGATTGCATGCGGTCACACAATCACACGGTTGCGGATTTGGACTGTTCGATTGATAAGATCAGATGGCTCACGTTTTGATATTGTGTATTAAACTCATTTTGCGATTTTGGAATTTTGTCACAGCTGATAGTTGACAGGCTTTGAGTAACTTCAAGGGTTACTTCCCTGAGTATGGATGGGTCAACATTTATAAGTGTACTGGCAACAATAAACTCTTAAATTTACTCTTTTTCTGCAAAATGAAGAATGCCTCATTTAACATACGTCCTAAATATGAAAACTCTTATTTTAAAACCCTTCAAAGCGATTTTTCAAAATAAATACGAAATCTTTGTTTTTTAATTAAAAATTGAAATAAATAATCAAAATTATGGGGAAAAAAAAAATTCAAAGTAAGAAGTCAATCAACCTAAAACTACTGGACTATGGCTCATCATTTTTAAAGAGAGAGATTGTAGCTAACTTGGAAACGGAATAATATCTTCTCTCTACAACTAAATTTTTGAAGCTGGCGCTTGGAAATGGAATAATGTCTTTTTCTCCCTACAACTAAATTTTTTAAGCTAACTTAGAAATTGAATAATGTACAAGGATATTTTGAACCCACTTTACATCACACTATTCTGCTTGTATTGTCAAAGATTTTTGTTACCTTCAAGAGATGGAGATGATTTATTCTCGGTTTCCTGAAAAAAGGTTTGGGTAAGACAATTTTTTTAAAATTAATTTAAATGAATAGAAAAACTGAAAAAGTTACAAAATTTGTGTGTGTTAACCCTTCAATTCTTAGGAGAAAGAGCCCTTGGTAATTATCGAGTTTAGTTGGGAGGTAAGTTAAGTTCGATAAAATTATTCCACCCAAAAGTTATACTCAGATTCTTTTGAACTATTTGCTATTTGGTGAAGCTCATTAACCACTTGAGTCAAAATTGATTGGTTAGCTACACCAAAATTTGGCATTCCCCCAGGTACATGGGTAAATTGTGATTAATATATATAAAAATGTTAATTATGAGGTTTGGAAGACCAAAATATGGTTGATATTACATAGAAGGAAAAAGAAAAATGAAAGGAAAAGGGAATATTTAGTGCAAAAAAGAAAAAAGAGCAAGAACCACCACAACAATAACAGCAATGGTGTTCTCTTCTAACCCATTAGCACTAAGCGTACCCGAACCCGCTTTCGAATCATGGCTTCGCGACACCGGCTACCTCGAACTCATCGACCAACGTACTTCCGCCGCCGCTGACGCCGTCTCAACCACCACCTCCTCCCCCTTAGTTCCCGCCACTTCTCTCTCTTCCAAACTCCTCACCCTTCTCTCCTTTCTCACTCTCAACCCCTTCGCCAAACTCACCGCCGATGATTTCTCCGCTGATACTCCTTCTTGGTCACGCTCCTTCGTTGGTTCCTCTGATTCCTACTCTTTCCCTTCTTCTCCTTCTCAAGCTCGCTTTCGTGTTCATGAAAATGTTAAGCGTTATGCTCGGAATTACTCTTATCTCTTTATTCTTTTCTTCGCTTCTGCACTGTAAGCACTTTCTTCATTCTTTTCTTAATCATTTATTTTCTTGCTGATATATTACTGTGTTTAGAAAATTGTTAATCACCAATTTAGTCTCCGAAATTGTTGTTGCTCTTTTGGAATAAATGAAATTCGAAATCAATTATGAAATACAAAATTCTTTATAGTATTAGTCTTTGTAAAACTTTTTTCTTTTCCTCCAAGAAAATAAATTAGCCCACCAAAATTGGCATCGGGAGAATCGAACCTGAATACTTGAGGAGGAGCACACTCCAATGACCTAAGCCAAGACCACCTGACCAACCCTAGTGGGTTCTTTGTAAAACTTATTTGTGTATCGACACGACACTGCACAAGTGATTACATCCAACTATGTCATTTTCTCAGATTACTACCGGTATCGACGTGTCAGTGTCAATGGCGCATGTACTCATGTTTGTGTCCATGCTTCAAAGGGTGCTATGTAGTAACCTATGAGACAATCTTAGTGACCGGATTGACTGACCTCTAGCACTAATGTGATTGGGATTGACTGACCTCTAGCACTAATGTGATTGATGATTTCAATTTTAGGGATTATTTTGGAGTACGGTTAATTTTAGGAATGAGATTGTTTATACTTACACTTTTGTAGATTAAATTGGTGATTTATTCTATTTGGGTCTTTTTTTAAATTTTGAGAGTTGATGTGTTTTTAGATTATGATTGTGTATTAGTAGTACTTGATGTTGTTTGGTAAAACTGTGTTTTGCCCTTGATCCTTGCAGGTATAAGATGCCTCTTGCTCTTGTTGGGTTGATATCATGTTTGGCACTGTGGGATTTCTTCAAGTTCTCTAGTGACAGATGGGGATTGGATCAATATCCTGTGATTCGGCAATGCTTGCTTCGCATTGCGCAATGTGGTGAGCGATAGTAATTTCTTTTAGGAGGAGAATATCTGTGCTATTCTGTTTAGATTTTGGTTATCTTTGCTGCTTCTTCTTTTTATTGCCTTAGTATGATGATAAATAGAGATGTAATGTAACTGTTAGTTAGTGTTAGTTGTTATTCTGTTACAATTAGTTGTTATAGTTGGTTTAAGTTTGTTGTTTCTCTGCCTAAAAATAAGTTGTTTCTCATCTCTATAAATACCTTTGTATCAAGTCAATTCATGATCTTTTAATTAAATGTTACTTTCTAAGAATACTTTTCTCTCAAGCTCTCTAGCTTTAAGTCCCTTTCCTTGTCGCCTTTGATTCCTCACAGATGAACTGGTTTTCGAATGGCTTTGCTAAAACAAAACATGGTTTTTCTTGTGATTTTGCTATAGTCTTATCGAGAATGTGATAAAACAATAGCATCTAATAAGCATCCACTACTTGGATCTTGCCGTGAGCTTTGGATTGAATCAAATACATTACCTTTCCATTTCCCAAAATGAAGGGAGAAGAAGTTTACTTGCTTCCCCGTATGCTTATGTAACTTTTTTTGAGTCTGTTGGTATTTAGTGGCATGATTTTTTTTCATAGAAATGTCTAGGGCTGAACTCATATAGCATCTGTTTTCTCTTTGTATATATTATTTTGTTTTTGTTAATATGATGTTTGGTTCTTTGCTTATGGATGCTGGAATGGTATTTCTAGCTTGATGTTCATATGGTTGATTGAAAACTTATGTTTCTAAATCTCATCTTTTGCAGCAACAGCAGTTATTCTAATATTGTCCAATGTTCAAATGGCTCTCTTTTGTGCCATAGGTGTCAGCTATGCAGGTGAGTCTTCATTTGTAGTCTCATACCTCGTTCCTCTTATCCTCTTATTAGTAGATTTTTAAGTTTTTGTTTAAAATATATATGTAGGAGTGATACTGCATGCTGCATTTCGGAAGTTGACCCCTGCAAAGCAACCTTCTACAGTCAGAGGTGGATAGTTATTTAATTTAAGAAACAGCGGCACACTTGCCTTTATCCAGAACATCATACTTCGGTGATTCAAGAGGCTTTGGTACTGAATATGGTTCTTACGTGTAGAGGGGGACACAATTTGGTACAGAAGACTGTGCAATGTAGAATCCAGATAACAGGTATAGGCATAGGTTTTGAATAATGCCCTCCCCATGGCAAGAGCAAGGCTATATGGCCTTTCAGTAGGCGCTGTTAGTCTCCTGTTTTGATGTTTTGTCCATGATTATATTTACATATTGTAAGAAGATTTTCATTATTTATACATTTAAGTAATATCTTATTGTTAATATATTTTTTGAACAAAAATCAGATTTTTTTTCTTAATTTGGTTACTTGCTTACCTCATTTAAGCCCCTTTATGAACTCTAAAGGTATGATTGATCAAATTGTTGATTTAGATAAACCATAAATGAATACTGTTGGAGAAATAAAATTTAGCTATGTTCTTAACATTGTTCAATCCTCTTACTCCAAGCTAACGTTCCTTTAAAATTGAGTAGACATAATTTTGGTCCTAAATGCAACTGGGATTATAAAAGTCTCACTAGAAATCTTGTAAAAAAATTATTTTGAACTCTCAAACTATATAGTTTGCACATACTGCTCGTTGCTGGCTCGCAAAAATACATAGCAAACCTTCTCTGTTTGGACTTTGTTCACTTTGCATAGTATATCACCGGTCTACTGCCACCAGTAGCCATAGTGCCTGCTTCGATCGCCATGTCTGCATCCCACGTTGCTCCTTTGGCCGATTTCTATTGTTGTGAGTTTGTTTTTTTGGTGAACCCCAGACAATTAGAAATGCCCCAATTACTTTTTGCTGATGAGTGAAATTGCCAAAAAACGAATTTAGATTCTCTCCTACTGTCCATTCTGTCTTAAACTATAAAAGTATATATTGAGTTATTAGACAATAACAACAATTAGAACAAACTAATTGTCAGCTACCAAATGCAGCAATAAACCAAGAGAGGTTTAATTTAATCAAATGAAATATTGTAGAGAAATCAAAACTAGCATTTTGAAAGTGATATTACTCCCCAAATGATACTATTCCTACCCGTAGAAAACATCCTTTTGCAAGTTTTTTTTTCTTTCTTTCTGATCTTTTGAATTTAGAAAGTTGATAATTTCCCAAGAACTTGTTCTGTACTCTTCAATATGGTAGTTATTTTGGAATGCCTCGAATCTTCATTTGATCTTTTTGAATTCTTCTACATTAGTCTTCGAAGACGTTTTTGAATTTCTATATTTGTAGTGGAGAGATTTTTTCTTCGAATATCAATCTTCGAGGGAGAGTTTTAATTTTTAACGTTGATTTTGTTTTCATTTGTATCATTTAATTAACATTATCAACATTACTCTCAAAACATTACATTCCATTTTACATACATGGAGAGGAACAAGAATAGTAGAACAACGAGAATGGAAAGGAACAATGTTACTGAACATTGGAGAAGTTACTATACGTGGCCAAACTACAAACGAACACGAGGATTAAAATAGACATTGGCTACATCCTGCCATAAAAGGTTAGCACAATCCGGCAGTGGATGATCTAAATAGTAAGTATCCGTAGATATTGAAAGTGCATAATCCGCAAGTCAATCAACTACTTGGTTTGCCTGCCTATAAATATGAGAAACGGTAACCTGTCAATCCTTCATTATAAGGCGATTAATGAGGGAGAACATAGAAAAGCAAGAATAAGTCGAGGGACACCCTAATTAACCAAAGATACCGCAAATGCAATAACCAAGTCAGATTCAAAAGAAAGCGTTTGGTATCCTTTATCTCAAGTAAGTTCAAGAGCAGAGTATATTCTCCAAAGTTTCGACATGAACACCGAACAATGCCTCAAATTCCGGCCAAAACCACCTAACTACCCACGTGATTCATCTCTAAAAACTCCTCCACATGCAGCCTTGTAATTACTATGCATGCATTATGTCATAGAAAAACTATACGAAGACAACCCAATTGGTTAATAAAAAAGAATTACTTCTAATAATTACCACAAACAGCATAACATAAACTGAACATCAACTACTAAATTAAAAAAAAAAATTACCATCCAATACAATGCAATTATGCAAACATCATCAACTCTTTAGGAGCTGCAAACACCAAGTTTTGAACTCAGATCTTCAAACTTGCTAATTGGTAACGGTTTGATAAAAACATCAACTCTTCTGTTTTGCAATAAACAAGAGTCACGCCACCTTCCTTTTGTACTTTCCTCAATTAAAACATCTTAATATTGAAATGCTTGGTCCACTACTAAAATAACAAAAATTAGTGAGGGATATTTAGTGAGGGAAAACGTAAAATTCCTCTTTAATTCCGTCACTAAATTTTGCGATCAAGGAATTTGTGAGGAATTTCATTTTTTCCGTCACTAATTTCCCTCGCTAATTTTGCTTTTTCTAGTAGCGGTCTTTCCATGAAAAACTGAATTGTGAGAAATAGCTCTTGCAATTTTATTATCAACAATATCTCTCTCATCCACACAGCTTGATTTACAGTAGCAGTTGCAGCAACAAACTCCACTTCAACATTAATTTGATACTTTGTTTTTTGTTTGAAGTCCAAGAGAAAACACCAGAATCAAGTGTGAAACAATCCCCATAAGTGCTTTTCATATCATCGATAGAACCACACAATCACTGTCTTAAACTTCTAACCTATGCTAGATCAATCTTTTTATGTTTCATCTTTGCAAAGCTTCTCCTTCGAATTCATTGGAGTGCTCGTTTCTTTACAAAGTTTAAACTTTTTTAAAATCCCTTTTGCGTTTTTTTTTACAAACCAAAATTTCATCCATGCTTTGCTGGGTTTTTATTCCAAGAAAATGAATCATTAATCCAAGACTAATCATCAATAAATTAATTCAACTGGTACAAATGATATTTGATAGCTTAAAGGTGGTAAAATTATAATTATTTTTCTTCTATCAATTGGGGAAGTCGCACGCGGTAAGTGTTGGACTTGAAAGTGGATAATTGCATGTGTGATTGCGCCCTTCAAAATATCAAATGCTTCATCTCTTTCATGATGTTTGTCGTTTTTGAGGAAATTATACATACTAATAAATCAAATAAACTTTGTTCTTTTTTGACGAAATTCTTTGTGTTTTTTTTCTTCTATAATACCATTATCTATTTATTATTTCATTCCAAGTAAGTAAGAGTATTATTGATAGAGAAATGCTAACTTGTGCCCTTACGACATAAAATAAGGATCCTAAAATAGAATTAAACAATAAATATTGTATTGAAAAGATAAGTTTTTAAATTTTGAAGGTTATGAATGGACAAACCAATAATTAATGTTGCATTGAAACATGTAAGTGACAAGTAAAATGAAACAAAATTATTTTCAAAAATCAACATGTATTGTGAAACAAATAGAGTATATATTTAACAATTAAGTTGTACTTACGAGACTATTTAGTTTTTTTTTTGTCACCGCATAAAATTAACACAAATAATTGGCGTGCTCATATTCAAACCGGAGTAACCCAATCTAACAATATTGATATTGTGAGTTAAGTCTTATAAAATATAAATTATATTTAGACCTAATTAAATTTTTTTTTGTTGTTGATTTAGACCTAACTAGACTCTAATCCGTGCGATGCACGGGTTTTTGTAGAGTTTCATATATAAAATATCAAATTGGCTATATTATTAATCCTAGAGTTACATTTAAACTCAGAAACAATCAAACTAAGTGACAATTAAGAGTGATTGACATGCACAATCTCAAATAAGCAAATTAACAACGTTTAGTTTGCATCAACAATAATTAATATGGAAATCAACAAAAATGAATATGAAGTCAAAATCATTACTTTGCCAAAACAAAGTAATGTTATAGTCTACTATAGTGATTTTTGCAAATAAAAAGTCAGAACAAAAACTTCATGTAATATAATATAGGAGAAATAAAGAGGCCGACAAAATTATAGGAAAAAGTGAAGTTTCAAATGAAAAAATTATCATATGGATGAGTCAAATTATCTACAATTTTAAAGATGCAACTTTAATATCGTAACACGTCGTTAGCGTACACAAAAAAAATATAATAATAATAATAAAAAAGAACTACTATCAATAAAGGTACCGCTAATAATAAAAAAATAACTGTTATGAGAGAGGAAACCGTTAGGGCGGTTGGGGTTTTAAAAAAAATGTTTTAGTCATGTATTTCATTTTTGGAAGCAACAATATTTCAACAAAAATAGAAGTGGCATAGTGGTTATAGTTGTAAATTGTAAGCATATGGTACCTGATTTGATTCCTTGCAAACTCTTTTTTTCATAAAAATTACTCAGAACCACTAAAAAGGCGGGATCAGATTAGGGCAAACTTTTCAGGACTGTTTAACATTTATATATATTAAGATTAAGATTTACTTATTCAGTTGCATTGTAGTATTTCAAAATTCAATTTTCACCGTGAGGCTCTAACCTTCTTATCTCCCTCCAAAATTCCCCTTCGCGGAACTCTCAGAGCACCAATCCACCGGCGATTCATGGCGTCAAGCTCACACGGCGGAGTTTCTGGTCGGATAAAGAACTTAACTTCCACCTTCGGCACCGATATTCAACCTATCATTTTGGTAAACTCTCAAACCCTTCTTTTTTTAGGGTACCCTTTAATCAAAGGAACATTTTTTCGTCTTTGTAAGTAAGTTTAATCATTTTGTTTATCACTTATTGTGTTACATTTTTCTGGGTTTGTTTTAGGATATCCGTGCAACAGTTGGTGTGATGAAGGGTATTGCAGTTCAATTGGAAAAAGACAAACTTTTTGACAAGGTTTTTGTTTTATGATGTTTTTAATTGATATCATTAAAATTTGATCGTGTTCATGTTTTTTTTGTATGTTGGTCATGTGATGAGTGAAAAATGAAAACCATTTTAGCCTATGTTTGTTTCCATGTTTGTAGCGGCTATAATTGATTTTGAAATATTTGGTTGCTCTCTAGTAGAATTGATTCTAACTTGAAGCTAGAATTTGTAGGTTTTGAGTTTAAACATGATTTATACACTGAAATTTATTGTTCAATTCACTTTTACGTAAATGTATCCAAACATAAACTTAATGTTGGTCATTCTTGTTTTTTGTTTTGTTTGTAATATTGGTCATGTGATGAGTGGAAAATGAAAACAATTTTTTTAGGTGAAGGAGATGGAAGATGCTGTTGTGGAGTTAGTTGGCTTAAATGAACTCAGTGTGCATTTTTCATCTGCTGTTCAAGCTTTTGGTAATAGATACCATCCTGGAGAACAGGTAATCAAATCTCTTCATGTATCACTCATCATTTAATTATTGGATAAACGTATGGCATGAACATGTGTTTATAAGTAGAGGCAGACAGTCCTCACTTTACCAGTTTTGTAAGGATGAATTAAGCTCAGTATAAAACTGAATATGGTATCAGAGCCAATCGATCGGGTTACCTACCATTTATATCCACACACGAAAGTGTTGGGCGTGAGGGGGTGTTTTGGGAACATCCCAAGTCCCACATTGATTAAAGATAAGGCCTGACTAGAGTGTATAAAGAGTGACACACTTATCTAGTGGTATAAGTACTTGTGAGACTGTTTGGGAGAACTTATGAAAACAACTTAACATGTCCATAAGCTTTCCAAGATAGGTTATAAAAACAGACATGTCCATAATCTCTCCAAGATAGGATGTAAAGACAGCTTATGGCTTATACAAAACAATTAGATATTTTATCTTTTGTTATAGAAATAGATTATACATAAGTGCTTATATGATAAACAAGGTTGGAAGTTCCAAACACGACCTGATTGCCTGGTGTCTAAACTATTTAAGGCACGCTATTTTCTCCGCGGCTGCGAAATTAGGCCACAAACCAAGTTTTGCGTGGCACAGTATTTTCAGTGCAAAGCAAGTCAAGTGATAGCAGTGTTTTGATTACGCCACAGCTCAGAGCATATTGAAAACTCCTCTTATTCAACAAGTGGAGGAGGATAAATTAATATGGAAGGTGGAGAAGAATGGTCACTACTCTGTGAGAAGTGCTTACCGGCTATGCATGGAAGAAATAGCAGACAATTCATACTTACATAGGCCAGGCTATTGGACTGGCATTTGGAAGCTTAAGGCACCCTCAAAAGTGAAGAATTTGATTTGGAAAATTTGTCGAGGATGTTTACCGACGCGTGCAAGATTGTTGGACAGAGGCGTGCAGTGCCCATTTATGTGCGCGATGTATGAGGACAATTATGAGGATGCCATTCATGCGTTGTTTGATTGCCCAAGAGTTAGAAATGTATGGTGTGAGGGAAATATGTGGGAAGAAGTGAACACAGCGCTGCAAAAACATAACACAGTGGCTGAGATTGTTTTTGCGTTGTTACAAGATTTGTCACAAACGAAAGTCGAACAGCTGTGAATGGGACGGGGGTGGGAACAGCTGTGAACACAGCAGCTGACAGCAGAACAAACACGCAGCAGGCACAGGGTAGATGGCAAAAACCGGCTGCAGGCAGGCACAAATGCAATGTGTATGCGTCTTTCTCCGCCTCGTTGAATTGTGTTGGTTATGGTATGTGCATTCGGGATGAGGAAGGACGTTTCGTCTTGGCACAAACATTATGGTCTTAGCCTATATGTTCTCCAGACATAGACGAAGCTTTGGGACTAATGCATGCAGTGAAATGGGTGCATGATCTACAACTTTCAAATGTTGATTTTGAGTTGGATGCCAAGAAAGTGGTAGATTACTATAACAAAGGCAAGCATGATTTTTCGGAGTTTGGAGAATTACTTGATGAATGCATGAGATGCTTTAACTTATTATTTGAAAACTCTAAGGTTGAGTTTAGTCGGAGACAAACGAATGAGGTAGCTCATAATCTTGCACGAGAGGCCATTTTCCTAGCTAGTCCCATTTATTTATTAATGCACCACCTTGTATCTTGAACTTGATATGTAATGAAATGCTATAAGATTTTCCCCTCAAAAAGTAAAATAAAATGATAACTGCTTATGCTATACGCGCCAAATTAAACTGATTAGCCAAACATGGCAGTAATATTGAGTAGTTAGTTAGGTTCGTTGTCATTCGTTTATGTTAGTTGTTTGACCTTATCAGTCCTTTATCTTTGTATATAAACCCCAGTTATCATAAATAATAGTTAAGTCGTTTTGTTTTCATATTCGTTTAACACTATCCTTTGTCCAAAAACTAACTTTCCTTTTGATGTTGCAAATATGCAGTTGACTGATTTTCATAAGGTGTTTGAGGATGAAATTTCGCAGTTTCAGGCCAATCGAAATTCAGATGTTCAAAGACTTACTTTAGTGCGCCAATTTAAGGAAGCTGTATGGGTATGTTTCTTGTCACTCTTAGTGGGGTTGAAGATACTTACCCCTACCCCTCTTCTCCCCAATTTCCTTTGTTTTATTCTGCAGTTGAACTTGAATACGTCTATCAAGCTTATTTTCTTATTTCTCTTTTGGCCAGTACTCAGTAAACATCCCTATTTTGTTTGTCTAAAAGTAGTGTGAAATTTTATTTTATTTTTCAAATATTTTGTTTATGGCTTCATGCAATGAGTAATAACTAATAATGGTATCAAAGATTGTGAAACATACCATTCATCCAGAGTGTTCTCTTTACCATTGAGCGTTGGCAGTGATTGGAGAAAGTAGAAATGTAACTGCTGTCTTTGGTTAGAACATATTCTTGCAATGTACTAAGTTGCCATCTTTGTTTTACAAGACTTGTACCCAATCAATAGATTGATACCTTCCCAGTTCCCACAATTGGATATGTTTATATCATACTTATGTTTCCATTGTTTGCTATAAACATTATGTGTTAAATTTCTCAGGAGTATTTGATCTTGTATTCTCACACACACACACACACACACACCACGACACATGTATGTGCACATATGTTCTGAGAGGGGGAGATATAAATTGAACACTGGTTTATTTCACTTTGTAATTTTCTGTTTCTATTTTTTTCTTGAAGAATACAAAGCTGTTTTTGTAACTTATGCAATGCAATAATATCTTTTTATTGAGAACTGACATATTTCCTAGTTCCTTGTGCAAAACTGCTATTGAATTCAAGGAACAATCTAATTGCTTTTTGTTTATCTTTTTCTTTAGAATGTGCATCATGAGGGACAACCAATGCCAGGTGAAGAAAATGATGACATTGTAATGACCGGTACCCAATCTAATATTTTGAATTTCAAATGTCCATTGAGTGGAAAGCCTATTACTGAGCTTCAAGAACCAGTTCGCAGGTACAAAACGAGTCATACACAATATTGCTGTTTCTGCTTGTGATGTTTCTTTTTTATGTCAATAGTTAGAGTTATGCATGTTTGCATTGCGTTGTTTTATTTTTTATTCTAAGTTTGCATAAATTGATAGTATAAATTCATTTTCTTCACCATTATATATCTTGACATGAGTAAATTTGCAAAGTATGCATGTGTAGTCATTCACTTGGTATGATGTATGGAAATGGAAAAAGAATCTCAGGCATGGTATGAGAAAATTGACATTAGAATGACAAGTACAATGTATGTATGTAGTCATAAGTTTATCTTCATTTGTTTACCACCAATGTCTTAGAAAATGCTTGTTAAAATAGTCATTGAAAGATATTCAGCGTTTGAAGCCTAATTTCTGGTGGACTATGAGGGTGTTGATAGCAGTAGGGGTTTAAATTGGTTGGCTTTGGGGTTGATGGCTGGAGAATTCACACATAAACCCAATAAAAGGGACATTTTCAAATCTGTCGTAATATCCATTTGGCTGTGCTATCTCTCACCCATGCCTGAACCCAGATAACTAATTTATATATTAGAAAAAAGAAAAAGAAATATTTATCATTTGTACTTTTATATTTGCATGTGTATTTATGTAAAGGGATAGAACATATAGATCCAATACTCCTTTTTCTAATAAAACCCTTACTCCATACCCGCATCCATGTGCAACTTTCCTCATCAATTCCAGAACTCTGAACACTAAAGTCTGAACATTGGTCAATTGGTTCAGTAAACAGGTGACCCATATATGCATGCATTTATGTTTGGGTGTAGATTAATTGAGCCGCTTGCTAACTACTAAAGCTTGACCTATAAAGTGATTGATTTGACTTTTTATATTTTAACTAAACAAGTTAAAGCTTGAATTTAGATCTGATTATATAAGCAGGGGAATAAGTTCAAGTGTTAGGGGTCGACATTAAAAGCTTTTAAGCATCCTGTACCTCTGTGTATTTTTGTTAGAACTGGTATGTAAATCAATTGTATATACTGAATATGGTAGGATAATATTGATGAACAATAAGGAATACACAAACACTGCAGAGGCAGTTCTTTGGCTGGCCGAAACTGTATAAGCAGTTTCTTAAAGTGCATTTACAGCAGTTACAGAAATAAACAAATGACAGGAAATTGAGAGCCTTCCCTCTCCCCCTAGCCGGTTCCTTCCTAGCAAATTCCACACTAAAATAAATTAACAAACTACTATTTATAGTTACATATTTGCTGCCACAGCAGGCCCAATTGCACATTTGTACCAATGGGCTTTCTCCTAGAATAGGTCCTCAGTCCTCACAATAGGATTAGGAGGCCTATTGCTAACATTATCGTATCTTAAAATTTGTAACTTGAAATTAAATAGGTATATGCAATAACAATTATTTATGCTATTACTAAATTGTTATTCTGTCTGGAGAATGTTTTATTTGTTAATAACTTACTATATTATATCTACTACTTAACTCGAATAATCATAGAGTCACATACGCTCGTCCTTTTTTTTATTTTGTCTTCTTGCATGAAAATGTCTACTGAATATTAAATCAATAAACTTAAAGAAATAACTTTGAGACTTGATAAAGGGAAAGAAAACAAACAAGTTCTAAAGAAGCTAAAGTCCAAATTTATTAAACGCTGGGGTGAAAATTAAAACAAGTCAAACATAAGTACCATCTTTATTTTTTGTCACGGGCCAAGCTCAGGTTTTCATGCTCGGTTTGGATTGATTTGTCTAAATCTATAAAAATTTACATTTTGAGGTGGTAGATATACCTTTTGCTTTACCCACTATATGCTTCCCCACAGTTCTTATATATTTAGTCTTTAGCTGCATATTGTATTGTACGTGGTTAGGAAGTTCAATACAATTCTTGGATTTCGGTAAACTTCAAAATTTAACAGGCTAGGAGTTTTCCCACTGTGTTTGAATGGTGATATTATGCTTCATGACATGGCTGATAAACTACACTTTAAATACTCTTGAAGTTAGCAACCAGGTAAGCCATGAGAAGCAACATAGTTTTAGATAGTACAGCTAGACTGCTAGAAATCAACTCTAAATATGGCTTATTTTGCTGTGAATTTTTTATTACTATAGAAAGAACAAAATTATGATGTGCATGAGGATGTTGTATAGATTTTGAAACCAATTGGACTGATAAGACAGAGACGTTTAAATAAACAATGGGATTTCTTTAAATAGTACGATCAAACCTTGATGGTGAGGGATAGACTGTATTACCATGTTGACCGCCACCGGATTTGTTAGTATCAATGGTGTTTAGCTTGTTTTGTATTAGCATGAGATAAAAGATTACTACATGTTTATCATGTGTTCGTATATTGATATATATTATTATGCATGTTACTCATTCTCTGCTTCATTGATGCAGCATGCTATGTAGACACATTTATGAAAAGCAAGTGATAACGCAATATATCCAGTCAAATGGTGGTCGTTCTCGATGCCCAATACCGGGTATATGTTGTTTTTTGGTAACCTTGACACTAACATTATGCCACCATTGTATTGCTTTTTAACCAAATCTGTGTGGCAGGTTGCCCAAAGACGTTGGATGTTAATGTGCTGGTACAGGATCCGTCGTTGGCTGTGGATATTGATGAAATGCGAAAAACGGACAAAGAAACTAATGTAGAAGATTTCACCATGCTTGATGAAGATTAGTGATTGATTAAACGAACTGGTGATCAAATTTTGTCTGTAAATTCTGATAGTTTTCGACTTTAACTCTGATGACTTGTGTTGATATTTTATGGCATGTGTTTATTGAACTTGTTTCAACTTGCAAATTTGCATGCATTAGTGAAGTTTCTATGACTTTGTTTTTGTAATGGATCAGATATTAACACCATTGACAGAATGAATCTCAAACACTTTTCACTAGTATAAATGATGAGAACAAGGAACAATTGTTGAGTTGAAAAATACAAAATTGATGACCATTGTAACAGTACAATTTATGGAAAGGGAACAATACTGAAAGTAAGATAGAGAAGAAGAGATCATTCCGGAGAATGCCAAAGGGAGGAAATAGATACTTCCATCAAATTCTTCACACCTACTGCCAATCATTGCTCTGCCATGTGACCCTTAATTTCCTCCAATTCGGTTACTGGAAATTCCTTGCCAAGATTCACTTTTGAATTCATCACAGTTTTTCATATCTCATTGCTCAGTCTTAGTGTGGTAGTGCTCCCTAATTTACCTGCTATCTTGTGTCTATAATCTGTTGTGTTTCCACACTTCCTGTTACACATGTCTTTAAACATGAAAGGGTAGAGGCGTGTTTTTATTTTTTTTATTTTGTGTTTGTTTCAATATATTTTTGGAGAAATAGTAAAATACAATTATTTTCTTTAAATAGGTCAGTAAATAATACTCTCTCTGTCACTTTAATATTTTTTTTCTCAAGTTTAATTAGTTTGTTTTGTCAGTATAATTATTTTACATATGTAATCAATGATGTGTTGGCACATCATTTTTTCTCTTTCTTAAAATTATTGTCACTTTAAAATACTAATGCAACATTTTTTTTCCATTAAGTTATCTTTATTTATTGAATTTCACCTCACATAACTATTCAATTAACTACAATTAATAAGGATGTTTTAGTAAATGTCATTAATTTTATCATGGAATCAACCCAACTAATTTCCTAAGAATTGTGCACAATCCAAAAACGACAATTAAAATGAGATGGATGGAGTAATAACCTAAGAACATTTGGATGAGACGGTGAGTGATGTCTTCCGGTGTGAGGTCATAGGTTCGAATTTAATTTGAAAATGCAGTATACAACATTAAATTCTTTTAAGGAAGAACTTTGTCATCCATTATTATCCATTATTATCTTATCTAGTTTGAGGATTGAACTTTTGTTCATCTTTTTTTGTCTTTGGCTCCCTTTGTAAATATTGTTCAGACCTTGCCGTTTTCCTTGGCATCCCTTGTGCTGGGAATAACGCTTTTATGTGGTAATATATTTCATTTTAGCCTCTTCAAAAAAAAAAAACACCGACAAAAAGTAAATAATAATAATAATAGAATAAAAAAATATACAATTGTGAAACTCTCATGGTCTTCTTTTCCCCTTAGCCTTAGACCATCATCAATGATGATGTCTTGAATATTTAAAACCCGATACCTATTAGGTACTCTCATTGGGGAGAATTTTTTTTGGGGTTCTATAGGACCTAGAGTCTCACTTAAGGCCTCAATTCTTAAGTGAGAGTCACATTGTTTTAATATTAAAAAATTGATTTTAATGATATAAAGTTATTGATAGTTGATTAGTGAGTCTCATTTAAGAATTTTGTATGAGATACTGGATTGGAGGGATTGAATGATTATTAGGTATTACTATTAAAAATTATAAATTAATGATATGTACACGTGAGACCTATTTAAATAAAAAAAAGGGTGTCTCCATTGTGGATGGATACTCTTAAGAAGACTCTTCTATACTCTTCTTTCTACAATTGTGTGAAATTTTATAAATTCTACTACTTTTAAGAATTTGTCCCCCTTTATCAAAAATAAAAAATAAAAGAATCAGTCCCCCTAAATTACTGTGAAAAGAGAGAGAAAAATACATATCACATTATGGTTGGACACTGTTGAACATATTTGAATTTTGAAAGAACCGTTATCCAATTACCATTCCCAATTGCTACTTTATATATTTGGGGAAAGGAAAACTCTCACATTTTTGGCGGCAACAATGTGTTTGATGAAATAGAAATTACGATAATATTTTGGCAAAAAAATACCATTAAAACAATTGTCCCAAATTCTTCTTCCAGCGCGTGTATCCTACAGTATTTCACTCCATACAAAATACAGTATAGATCAACTATTTCTATAGTTTCGTACTTTTTTTTCTTCATTTTTTCGACAATCATATTGTTTTTAAAATCCTATTATTATTAATTTTATAGGTTTGATTGCAATTTTGGCCTTTTAAATTTCACAATTATGTGATTTTAGCCCCTCAAATTTAAAATGAGTAATTTTAACCCCTTAAGTTTGTCCCCTTTTACGATTACTAGTCTCTCGTATATATTTTAACCAAAAACTAATGACGTACCTAATTGTAACGACGTAGCATTTTCATGTATTTGCCGACATGGAAATTAACATTTTTTAGAAAAGAAGATTCAAAAATGAAAGGAAAAAATCAATTTTTTTCACGGATTGAACTTTTGATGACCATTTTTAAAATTTTATTTCTACTAAATTTCTATTGATTTTAATGACCATTTCAACCAAGCCTCTTGCCTCCTATCTGCTAATATCTAATTGCCTGCCTCCTATCTGCTAATATCTAATTGCTTGTCCATTGGCACATTGTGAAACTTGGGGGCCAAAATCATACATACTTAGAGCTTTAGTTTACACTCGTTGTGCTGGGATTATAGTTTGAAATTTTATAGTTGGTAGGTTATATGTATAATATTGTAAATTTTCAATAAAATTGGCGGCACTCTCATCTTGTATGAAGTATGTCTATTTTAATCTATATTCTATTGTTATAAAATAATTAAGTTGAATTGTTTTGTACTTTCAATTAGGAATGGAAATAGGCTAGGCCGAGTTAGACTTTGTAAGGCCTAAGTTTGAGTTGCCAAATTTTTTTAAAGCCTAAGTCTGGCCTGCGGCCTGTCATAGGTCTGAGCCTGGCCTTCTGAAAGCCTGATACGGGCTGCTAGCCTGTTTAAAAACCTATTTCTTATGAACATTTTTAAATAAGTAATGTGATCTAAATTTAAATAGACTAGCGAACTAATAGCTCAATTAGATTCAACTTTCTTTTGATAATCAACATGAGGTTTTAGGGAATTTGACTAAATATTATATCATATTTCAGTTCTAGCTTATAATAATACATTTATATATACAAAAAATTAATGTATACTAATAAGCTTAAATTACTGAAAAAGTTAACAAACTTTTATTTTAATTCAAAGTACAAAATATAATATAATAATAAGTAATATTATTCATATTACTTAAATAGGCCGGTCTAATAGGCTTTTTGAATGGCATGTTGCCTGGTCTTTTAAGTTAAATAGGCTTAAAAAAAAGGTTAGGCCTTCTCTATTTAAGAAAAAAGTCTGGCCTGACCTGACCTGTTGTAGGCCTATGTAGGCCGGCCTAGCCTATTCTCATCCCTACTTTCAACCTATCTTGTTTAGTTAAGTGTTAAATACTTCATCCGGTTCTTTTTACAAGAAACAATCGACTTTTTAAATACATTGAATAAATTATGTATTTGGTTTAGCTTCTAGACTAGATACATAAATTACTCAATGTACCTAAAAAGTAAATTGTTTCTTGTAAATAGAACCGGAGAGAGTATATTTTTGGGTCTTATAAATATTTTATCATTTTTTTTTAGTCTTTTTAAAGATTTTTTTCAAGTTTAAGTTTCTAAATTTTTTCATTCAAATCATATGTATTCTTCAGATTTTTGAATGAATTTTCATATGCATGGTTAGAATATTAGACGAATATCTCCCAAAAGAAGAGTATAATTCTTTTAATAAAACATGAATTAAATATGAATTCTTTAGTGTCAAAAACATAAAATTTTATATTTAATTCATGTTTTGTTAAAATATTCTATTTTTATGAGAGAAGATTGTAATATTCTAAACATAATTGTGAAAAAAAATCAAAATTTCAAATGATACACATGAGTTGATTTTTTTAACGGCAAAAATTTATTAATAACAAGTCTTTACACAAGACGATTAGAGACCAACAAGACTAAAACAATGTAGGAAATGACATTGTATATATATAGAACATCCAAAAGAAAACTCATACGTCAAAAACACCAGTAAGGACACCACGCAGTTGAGAGCTACCAATGAAAGTGGATTAGAACAATGTCTCTAAGATTTTGATGATAACAGTGTATGAAAGAACAATTTGGTACTCTAATATGTGTTCAAGTATGTTTGACTATATAATTAAATTATGACTTTGAAGTCAAGTTTTTGGTTCTGATGCATCAAGTCATGAACATAAGGAAAACATTATGATACTCAAGAAAAGCATTGGAAACTTTCGAAGACTTACAAGATGATCAAATGAAAGGTAAACATAAAGTCAAAGAAATTTTGTCTTCTTCGAATGTAAGGTCACTTTAAACCTCTGACGGTATTATTTGTTTTCTTTTGACCACGTGCAAAAACAAACAAAGAATTTTAAAGGCAAAGAGAATGTAAGATATCATTATATAAGAAGCAAAGGATTTCTCAAAGTACTATTCAACAACATTATCCAATTGAGGCATAGTTTTCAAAATCTGATTAAGCTTCTCAAGGACGAATTTGGTGAGCCGACAATCTTCAAACAATGACTCTATTATTTCTCTCCTATATAAGGACCTGAGCAGTTTGAAGAAACTAATTGATTATGAACTATTACAAGTGCCAAAACTCTGTCAAATTCAAAAGCACTCAAACACTTAAAAAATTCTTACAAACTTAGTATCTTAGAATTTCTTAAGAGTCGGAAGTTTTTTGTTCTTAAAGTTAATTTACCAGTCTCTGAGTTCTGAATGTGTAAGCATATATAAATTTATTTGTAAATTCTGATTGTCTAAGTCTTCTTGTGTGAGGCAAGAAAGCATGTGACTTGTGTGTCAGAGCAATTGTAATTTTGTGTGATTATAATGAAAAATCTCTTGAGAGTGCAGGGGTATTGGAAGTAACCTCGGAACGTGGGATGAACTAGGATAAATCTGCTTATGTTGTCTCTCTCTTTTTCACTCTTTCTGATTATCCTTCTGCACTATTTTGTTTAAGAGTAATCACTCTCTCTAATTAAACCTTTAAAAAGATTAAAAAAAAAACAACACAATTCAACTCTATTTATTATGTTTTTCTCACGTTCACGCCGCCACACATCAAGTATCTAAATGATCTTTATTTCATGTAAATTCTCACATCCATTTTATTATGTTATAAAAGTATATAAAACTAGACTTTCAAATTACATGAGAGAATCATCACACAACACTCCTCCTAATTTCAAAGAAGTGAAGATATCTCTTATCTCTTCAAATCTTAGGTTCAGTTTCTTAGGTGAAATTATTTTTTTAATGGCTGAAATCTGGATTATCAAAATCATATTAGTGAAAACTTGGGTTAAAAATAAAAATAAAAATAAAAAACTGTCAAAACCATCCATCGCGTGAAATCACGCTTCCTACATGCGCTTGTTCATAAGCATATATAAATCCAACAACATAATCTCTCTTCAGTTTTTGTTTCTATGTAACCACAACAACACAGAAGAAAAAAAACCAAAAACTTCAGTTAAGAAAAACATCATAGAACCACAAAACCCAGAAACCCAATCTTCACACACGAAAAAAAACACACATAACTTCCCTTCAATCGAACCTTAACTCCGACAATGATTCTTGTCCCAATCAATTTTTAGGGTTTCGTTTTTTCCCACCTTTTACCATCAAATTTAGTTTCAACTGAACCCACCATTCCGTTTTTCTTCTCAATTACAGTGAATTTGAATACCCAATTGAACGAAGAACACAATCATCGAATACCCATTTGATAGTTTTCTACGTAGGGAAAAAAGTTTTAATTTTTATCATTTTTCACTTTTATTTATATTGCTGCTTGGTGAAGTTTTTATACATTTTCTTATATATAATGCGATCACCACCTTCCTCGTCGCGGGTTCGGAAAAAACATAAGAAATTGGATGCAATTTGTGAGGAAGAGTATACTAGAAATCACGGTGAGTGTAATGAGGGTCATGATTTGAACCCTGATTCAGGGGTGAGGAGAAGCTCGCGGGCTAGGCGTGCCCCGGTTTTGCTTGATGTCTCTCCCACACCGAAGAAGAAACGGTTGAAGTTAGGAAAGGATGTAGTGCCGAAGAGTGTGGAGGGTGATAAAGGTTTAGGGAGAGAAAGTGGGGGTTCTGGTGGTGGGAATTGGAGTTTGAGGTCAAGATCGAGGGGTAAGAACGTGGAATTTGAGGTGAAGGAGGAGAGGGAATTGAGTGGTAGGAAAAGGAAGTTGTTTGATGAGGTTTTGGAGGTTCATAAGAAAGATGAATTGGAGGTTGTGGAGGATGATAGGAAGGAGGAATTGGAGGTTGTGGAGGGTGATGGGAAAGAGGAATTAGAGGTTGTGGAGGTTGATGATAAAGAGGGGTTTAAATATTTTACGCGAAGGAAGTTTAAGTCGAAGAAGAGAACGAGGAGAGTTGAAGCGACAAAGGGTGATCAAAGGCTTGAGGAAAATCTGTGTCCAGGGAGGTTGGATGAGAGTAAGAGTCAAGAAGTGGAGCTTGTAGTTGTATTGGACACAGGTGAGGAGAGTGCTTCGGTTCCGGAGACTGAATTGGCTCATGAGAATCCAATAGATTCGAGGGATGAGAATGCTGCTACAGGGAACGAGGAGATAATTGAAACTGAAAATTTGCAAGCTGAGGAGTGTAGTGGCGATGTTGAACCGTCTCCGATGGAATGTGTAGAATCTTTAGATGAACAGGGTGATAAGATAGAGAGTGAGAAGGAAGGAATATATGCAAGTAATGTGGATGAAATTGCTGGAGTTTCAAGTAAACAAGCAGATAATGAAGGAGCTGTTGATAAGGAGGTTGGCATTGATGAAAATGTCTCAAAAGATGAGAATGTTGGGAAGAGGGATGAGTTGAAACAAGCATCAAATGACAAGTCTGGGTACCGATGCATCAAAGAGGGAAGACGGTGTGGTTTGTGTGGAAGAGGGAGCGATGGTAAGCCTCCAAAAAGGTTAGTTCAAGATAACGGTGAAAGTGAGAACGAAGCTTATAGCGGGTCATCAGCTTCAGAGGAGCCCACTTATGAAACTTGGGATGGTTTTGATGATGAACCTGGTTGGCTTGGGCGTCTCTTGGGCCCTATTAATGATCGTTATGGTATTGCTGGAATATGGGTGCATCAGAATTGTGCTGTATGGAGTCCAGAGGTGTGATTTCAAATTAAAAGTTTCTTGAATCTTGGTCTGCATCAGTAAATTCTGCATATTCTTGTGAATCCTGATTTGCAGCATTTAATTCTGCATATGTGAGCTTGAAAGTTAGTCTAAGACATTATAAAATAATCATGCTAAATTGCTTCTTGTTTTGATAATATGCAGACTTGCTGATCATAGTGGCATGTTAAGATCTACTAGTACTACTAAGTGTGTTTTAGGTTTTAGAATGTTAAAAATTGATTTTGAATGAATTGATTTTAGATAAAAGTGAGTTGAATGTGAAGTGGTATACATTCATGTAAAAATGAGTTGAACAATATATTTGATTGTGAAAATCACGTTTGGAATCAAAAGCTTACAAGTCCTAGCTTCAAGTTATAATCAATTTTAGAAGCAAAATCAATTTCAACCGACATCATCCAAACATGTCAAAATCAATTATATGTGTATAAAATCATTTTGGAGTCTCTCTTGCATGAAATCAAACACACACTGAATACACTAATGCTCTGTGTCTGTTTGGTAGTAAGAGTCTTGCATTGGTAATTGTTGTTTGTTAAAGAGGTAGAATTTGTGCTGATCACATACATCTCAATCTTCCTAGTTATGGCATAAAAATAAGTCAACTTTTTACTTTACAGTACTTGTCCTAGGATGTAGATAAAACACTAGACATGAAGTGAACCCTGAGATGCTTTTAATTTTGAAGCTGTGGCATATTTTAGAACTTTTCAAAGACTTCTTTTATTCAATCCTTTGGCATTTCAATACTTACCGGTTTTCAAATGAACATATACTCTTTTGTTATTATAAGTATGTTGGCTTAATAGTTTTTGGTTAGACCTCTTATTAGTACCGTTATTATATTATTAGGCTGCAGTTATTATGTTATTTGGCAACAACCAACAGTTGTTATGTTTTAGCAAGACGGTTATGTTATTGGGCAGATTTTGATTAATAGGAAAACGAAGGAAAAATCACCAGACAATTAACTTGGATAGGAATTGTCTTGCAATAGTTTATCTGTTATTTCCTAATTTGTTGTATTGTAAAAGAACTCATCCTCTGTTCTAAGACAGCTTTCCAGATATTGTTGCAATTATGATCAGATTATTACTATTAATATTAAATTCCTATGTTTGGTACCAGTTTCTATCATTTTGTTGCTTAGAACTGGCAATCTGGCATGTGCTAATAATCTGCCTATTCGAAGCTTAGTCAACTTTTATGTCAAAGTAGATATTCATTTTGACAAACTCTTGCAGGTTTATTTTGCTGGTTTGGGATGCTTAAAAAATGTGAGGGCTGCACTTTGTCGAGGAAGAGCATTGAAGTGCACACGTTGTGGGAGGAGAGGGGCAACCATCGGTTGTCGTGTTGATCGTTGTCCTAAAACTTATCACTTGGTTGGCTTCATATTCTTTCTTTTGAAATGAAATTTACAAATATTCTGAACTTCCTTTACTTTGCTTTTATAAGCAATGGAATCATTTTTTTTTTTACCAATTTTAACTAGATATAGCACCCGATCTGTGTTTTGCAGGCTTGTGCTAGAGCAAATGGTTGCATCTTTGATCACCGCAAATTTCTTATAGCTTGCACAGATCATCGACACCTTTTCCAACCTTGTGGTGATAAATATTTAGCACGGTTAAAGAAGTTGAGGACTAGGAAAATGATGTGGGAGACGAAGAAGCGTTCAAATGATGCTTCGAGAAAGGATATTGATGCAGAAGAGAAATGGTTGGAAAATTGTGGTGAGGATGAAGAATTTTTGAAGCGTGAGAACAAGAGGCTTCATCGTGATGTATTGAGAATAGCTCCAGTGTATATTGGTGGTTCAGACTCTTCCGCCAGTGAAAATTCATTTCAGGGATGGGAATCTGTTGCTGGGCTTAATGATGTCATCCGTTGTATGAAAGAAGTTGTTATTATTCCGCTGCTATATCCTAATTTTTTCGACAATTTAGGGCTTACACCTCCAAGAGGTGTTCTTTTGCACGGCTATCCCGGAACAGGGAAAACCTTAGTGGTCCGGTCATTGATAGGTGCATGTGCTCGTGGAGATAAACGGATTGCATATTTTGCCCGTAAAGGTGCAGATTGCTTGGGGAAATATGTTGGTGATGCTGAGCGTCAACTAAGACTACTATTTCAGGTTGCTGAGAAATGTCAACCTTCCATAATATTCTTTGATGAGATCGATGGACTGGCACCCTCCCGTACTCGACAGCAAGATCAGACTCATAGTTCTGTTGTGTCAACGTTGCTTGCTCTTATGGATGGTTTGAAATCCAGGGGTTCAGTGGTGGTCATAGGCGCAACAAACCGTCCTGATGCTGTTGACCCGGCGCTTAGGCGACCTGGAAGATTTGATCGCGAAATTTACTTTCCATTGCCATCAACTGAAGACAGAGCTTCCATTCTCTCACTTCACACACAGAAGTGGCCAAAACCAATTAGTGGATCCTTGCTTGGGTGGATTGCAAAAAAGACTTCTGGCTTTGCTGGCGCCGATCTCCAGGCTCTTTGTACCCAAGCAGCGATGAATGCGCTGAAGAGGAATTTCCCTTTGCAAGAGGTGCTATCTGTAGCTGAAAAAAGACTTTCTTCTGATTGTAAGAATATTCCTCTTCCATCCTTTACTGTGGAGGAGAGGGATTGGGTAGACGCTTTTTTGTCTTCCCCATCACCGTGCTCCCAAAGAGAAGCTGGAAATGCTGCAAATGATGTATCATGCTCCCCTCTTCCTGTCCAACTTGTTCCTTGTTTATTGCGGCCGTTGTGCACCATTCTTGTATCTCTTTATCTTGACGAACGTCTGTGGTTGCCACTTCCAATATCTAGAGCTGTGGCATTGATAAAGAATGTAATGGTTTCTGCTCTAGCGAAAAAGGAAATGCTTATTGATCATTGGTGGTTGCACCTTGATGATTTCCTTCAAGAAACAAACGTTGCTTATGAGGTAAGTAAGTGTCTTAGTGGTTCTGGCATTTTATCCGCAGACCATGGTTTTTCTGGTTTCTGTGATATTGTGGATCATGCTGACGAGAATTCTTCCGTAAAGAACCATGGTAGCCTGTTTAACGGACGATTACCAGACTCGTCGTTTGGAATGACTAACAAATCAGGTTTTCGAATATTGATTTACGGAAATCCTCGATCTGGCCAGAGACATCTTGCTTCATGTCTTCTTTACTGCTTTATTGGAAATATTGAAGTACAAAAGATTGATATGGCAACTATTTCACAAGAAGGGCATGGAGATGTAGTGCAAGGGATCACACAAATATTAAGTATGTTTCTTTTTCCTAGTTTTTACCTATATAGTGTTGGTTATCAACTTTTGGCTTTGGCTTGCAAAAAAAGTGCATTTTTTCTTAACTAGTGTCTAGACCTTAAAAGAAGCCAAGTGTGAAGTAAAATCAACTTTGTTGCTATATGCAAAAATATTGATCTCAAATGCAGTGAAATGTAGTAACTTCTAGACCATAATTGTAGTAACATCCTGATCTGATAATCATTAGTTTCTATGTGTCAGTGAAATGTGCTAGCATGAAATCTTGTGTAATATTTATGCCAAGAATTGATTTGTGGGCTGTGGAGGAAGATTTGAAGATTGCTGAAAAGACTGATTCCTGCTCAATAAATCATCTATCGTCTGAGACGGAGAAATCTTCTTTCACACCAAGCCAAATTGTTGAGAAGGAAAATGAGATCAATACTGGGAAAAACTCGACCGAGATTACGAAATGCCAAGCCAACAAAAAGGCTTCTTATGCCTGGATGTCGTTTATCGAGCAGGTGGAGACCATTGGTTTATCCACATCTTTGATGATTCTGGTATGAACGCTTTATCTTGTCTGTAATACTTAAAACACATTCATACGATTGGTTCCTGGATTTTTTTCTCCTTCATTTTTAGTTTAAATGTTTTATATTTTCAGACTCGGCTATTTATTAATTCTAATGTAGAGTACAAATTAATCCAATGGCATTATTCACATTGTGTGGTGCTGCTTTTAATATTTATAGCAGTGTTGTTAATCTCTGATAGACGAGTGCAGCAGCTAACCAACCTAAAAACACTATTGCGAGACAGCAAATAATGAGATGATAGCAATTTTGAAAATTTTATACAGTTTATATAATTTATTATTTTTTTGACAGATATAATTTATTCTATATACGTAAAAATTCAACAAGCTATTAATGATCAGCGAGAGAGTAAAATATGACAGCACGCGTAAGAAAAATTGAGAAAGAAGCCCAAACGTTGTTATTGTTTTGTTTAGTGTATAGCCCTATCAAAATGCCCTAAAGTTTCATATTTAACCATATTTTATTTGGAATTTTTCATCTCATTATGAGGTGCAATGCTATATCGATTTCAACCGCTGCTATTTTAGCTGTAGCGGCTGCTACACAAAACTGTTCCACTTGCATGTTCTATAGTGGCGCGGGGCCATACTGTTCAGCTGCAGCGTTATATTGCGCTATTGACTATACAGTAAAATTGTTTGTACTGTAAAATTGATAACTCGATTATCCTTTTTTTTTTCCTAGTAGGCGAATTATTAATATCAACTAAACATTTATGATATTTTTGTACTGGGTATCAGATCACTTGAGAATTCATGATAGGAATTTCTGAATGCTCGAGTTATTTGTGCTCAGATCTTCTGTTTATAAGCTTTTGGCTGGCAGTAAATAAACATATAAAATTTACTATTAAGTGGAGATTAACAAAACTGCTAAGTGCATGGATAACTTTCCTTAGATACATGGCTAACTATGTACATGAATCTGAAAATAATTGCTACAATTCCTAATACTAATAATATTAATTCTAACAAGATCCTGATGTTTTGTTTTTCATTTGAATCAGGCCACTGCAGAAGTTCCTTATACTGAACTCCCTCACAAGATAACAGGATTCTTCAAGAGTTATCAAACTAAGGACACCCAGTCAACTCCTTTAGTTCAAACAGTTCCTCAATTCTCTCTGCAGATAGATGGGAATTTTGATCATGACTTGGCCATCAATCTATCTTCAATTGAGCTTCTAAGAACTGTAGTTGAGCAACAGGTTCAGTTGATTCATCAGAGATCTCATGCTCACATGGGTGCACAGAAGAGGGACAAAGCCTACGAATCAATTGAAGTTTGTAAAGATAAAGTAACTCAGAGAAAAGAAAACGAACCAGCCAATGAGAAGAAGGGTGAAGTTCAATTTCCTGAGTCCTTGACAAAAGTTCCACAACCTAACAGTAGGTCAGTGAAGGGAAAGTCAAATCTTTTAATGGCAATATCCACATTTGGCTATCAAATTCTTCTATACCCTCATTTTGCTGAACTTTGTTGGGTTACTTCAAAGCTCAAAGAAGGTCCTTGTGCTGATGTGAGTGGACCATGGAGGGGATGGCCTTTCAACTCCTGTATAATTCGTCCTAAGAATTCACAAGACAAGGTGGTAATTGCCAGTAGCTCTGGTGGCACTAAAAGCACCGGTAGCTCTGGTGGCACTAAAAGCAAAGAAAGTGCTGGTTTAGTTAGAGGCTTGGTTGCTGTTGGTTTATCAGCATACAAGGGTGTTTATAAATCAGTTAGGGAAGTTTCCTTTGAGGTAAGGAAAGTTCTCGAGATCTTAACTGAGATGATTAATATGAAAACTCAAGCCGGGAGAAACAGATATCAATATCTCCGTATTTTATCACAAGTGGCTTATTTCGAAGATATGGTCAACAACTGGGCTTATGCATTGCTTAGGTATTTCTATTTCGCCTTTAGGATCTGTTTAGATTGACTTATTTGAGCTTATCTACTAACGTAAGCATTTGCAAGACTGTTTGGAAGAGTTTATAGAAACAACTTATGACATGTCCATAAGCTGTTTTCAGTTTATTTCTATAAGCTCTCTAGGATAGCTTATGAAAACAGTTTATAGCTCAAATAAAATCATTATGACTTTTATTTTATTTTTTGTTATAAAAAAAGCTTATTCATAAGTTGTTTATTCAAACAGGACTTCATGTACATGTTTGTTTTTAAGCTTTTTGTAGGGGTTAGGTCTCTTAACAGTTATTCCTTCCATTTCAGTCTTGATCAGGATTCTCCAGAGCTTGCAGCAAAGGTTATACCAACAGCTGGCGGGTCTTTAAACAGTCATCTCCCATGTGAAGACCGTCACCAACCCGAAGGTGAGGATTTCCCTTTGATTGTTCCTGCTGATGGTGATGATTTGGAGACACTAGAGAGAAGTCCTAAGGGAGTTCCTACCGCAACAACCGAGTGTCTTTCCTTGAATGACATAAATGATAATTTAGGTAATACTGATCGTGATGGCCAAAAAGAATGTTCTGAAGGATCTCAGCCTAACCATCCTTGTCCGGATACGCATATAAACGATTCTTGTCTTGCAAACCAACCTCCACATCCATCCTTGAATCAGGAGAATGGAGTATTATCTGAATCAGTAATTGCTGCAGATGGAGAACTTGGAATGTCGAAAGACTTGAATAAATCCACATGCACTCGCCCTGCGATTGTTTCTGAAAATGGATTTCACACAACCTGTGAACAAGAGAGTGTTGAGATCGGTGGTAACTCTAAGTCAAGTGATGTTGAATCTGATAAAAATGAGAATACTGAAGATATAAACGCCTCTTCAAGTAAGGACAAGGGTCCAGATGAATCTGGGTTTGTTTGCTTATATCAATGTTGCCCTCAATGCCTCCACAACCTCTATAATTTGACACACAAAATACTTGTTTGCGAGTGGGGATCAAATAGAAGCCATTGGACAGTAGAAGATGTCCATGATGCTGTTTCTTTATTATCCGTGGATCTTATTTCAGCAGTTAGAAAATGTTACATGGCAGAAGATTTCACCGATTTATCTAGTAACAAAACATCTGTTAAGTGTTTCAATTCGATAACATGTAACACTGAAAACCAAGGCAAGGATGTTGTGCTGACAGAATGCATTTCTCACTCGGCTAGTCAAGAGACAAGTGTAAGCAAAGACGCAGACGTGAATGAAGCAGTGAAGCTTGATTTGAAATTTGTATTCAGAGATGGTGTGCTAGTTCCTATGGACCCTGCAAAGGATGACCCTCTTCACTGTAAATTTGAGAAATTGTGTCTTTGTTCTCTGATAGAGTTAATAGTAAAGACTAAGGGCTCTTTAGATTAAGCTATATTATTTTTTTATTGCCTTGAATGCTTAGCAAAATTTTGGTGCTTGTGCAGCAGTTGTAAGTAATTTTTTACTATTAGATTAAGTTATAGTTTTGAGTTTTTACTTTTTACCTCAGGAAATTTCCATGGAACTTCTTTGAGTGGTTTTATTTCATCAGCAAAATATAGATGTCTTCAATCCTCCCATCTCAAATAGCTTTTCCAATTTGATTATTACTGCTCAAGGTAACCAAATATTTAATAATCATTTTTAGTTTTATATTTTAGGCTTAAATATTTTTTAGTTCCTGGAAGTATATAAGGATTTAAAACATGTTCAAGCCTATTTTTTTGACATGACGACAATATGAAATTTAAAATGTTAAAATAATTCCAACTTTTGTTTCACTCTGTATAAGTTTGTACTTAGTTTAAACAAATGTCTTTTATAAGACTCGACCAATGTTATATCAAACAGTATTTTCGGTTAGTTGAATTTTTTTTCCTTACAATTTGGTTAAGTTGAAATCTACACTTCAAAATAATATTCATTGGTTGAACAAGGAGGCTTTCATATTTTTCTTAGATTGAAACCCAATTCAAGCATATCACAGTCATCATAGACATAGGCCCCGTTTGGATTGGCTTATTTTGAGCTTATGTGAGCTTATCTACTCCCATAAGCTTTTTTAAAGGTGTTTGGGTAAATAAATAAAAATAGCTTATCATAGTTTCATAAGCTGCTTATGCCATATTTTAATAAGCCTAAATTTTCAGCTTACCCTCTGGCTT
>Ga0315915_1000932_pt1 | contig 33443 bp, 14 predicted proteins | sample MpolbnodulesMG_FD_207738 | JGI IMG/M metagenome (GOLD analysis project Ga0315915, IMG submission 207738) | Medicago polymorpha root nodule microbial communities from Los Angeles, California, United States - branched nodules | ecosystem: Host-associated > Plants > Roots > Nodule | place: USA...
AGATAGAAACAAATACTAGTAACTATGACAACAAAGCAAAGTCAATTTTAACAAATTTTTCATTCATATTATTCTTTTATAAAATACGTTAACTTTATAGTGACTTTTCTAGTCCAAAGTAGACGATCAATTAACAAATTCTACTATTTCTTGCGATAGAATGACAAAAAATAAAATAAAAACATTAAAAATAAAACTCGATCTGCCTTTGCTCAAATGGGTGATGAGTCATCCTTCCCTTTGTGTTGTGGGCCCCACTTTTGTTGCCACCTTTTCCTTTTCTCTCTCTAATGACTTTCCATTCTGTTCTAAATTCTAAATTCTTAACTACCTTTTATCATCCATTCTTCAACGCTATTCCTATTCCTTCTATTTTTGTGCAACACTTAGAAATATATATATTTTTTCTTTCTCAAATGATTCAAATGCTCAATGATTCCTTATATTCCTTTTTTGTGTGGTAATAGTAACATATATGTAGTTTAGGTTGTTGAGTTACACATGTTTTGTTTGTTATATGTTGTTGTCTCCTATAAAGGAAACTTCTTCCAACCATTTGGATCACCTTAATTGGACAAAGATTCCAAAGATTATCGCTTGGTTGAAACCCTGCATGCTGTTCTTTGGTTAAAGTGTTTTTTTTCTTTTTCCCAATAAGGTGGAAAAGAAAAAAATAGTTTTTTGATTAGTTTTTTAGCTACCCTTCTTTGAGAAATAAATTGTGTAGTAACTGCTTTGCATAGTTTTCAGTTTCTTCAACTGTCTGATCTCAAATTAACGGTCGAGATTGTTTGAAAATGATTTTGTTATCGTGTAATTTGGACCGTCTGGTTTCAAATTAATGGCTGAGATCGTTTACTGCATGTAAAAACTTTTAAGAGTAAAAGATATGAAAAACATTCTTAAGAAGTTTCATAGCATGTCTAAGAAATCAGAAAATGAACAAAGGATTGCTTCATCAGAAGGAAACAAGTCAAATCATGGTTCATCTTCTATGAGGCTTTTGAGTTCTAGTTGGTTGCATTCAGTTGTTAATAGGAAGAATCTTAGTTCAACATCTTTGAACCAAGGAAAAGTTGAGAGGATGGAGTCATCTGATATGGTGAAAAATGTTGGTTTGGATGTTGTTTCGGATTCGGATAGGCGTGATTCGGGTTTAAGGAATCATGAAGTGGAGGAAGAGTATCAATTAAAACTGGCTTTGGAGTTGAGTGCAAAGGAAGATCCTGAAGCTGTGCAGATTGAAGCTGTGAAGCAGATTAGTTTGGGGTCTTGTGATCCTGATAATACACCAGCTGAAATTGTGGCATACAGATACTGGGTGAGTTACTTTGTTCATTTTAAGGTTGACGATTTTGGCCGACGTTGTCAGGGATTCCGCGCATTTTGTAACTTCCCCTTATTGTTTGTTTGAGTAAAAAGCCATTTTGGTCCTTGAATGTGTGATTTGTTGTCACTATAGCCCCCTGAATGTATAAAAACTATTCACGAACATGCCTTCTTTTAGTCAGTTTAGTTCTTCTATAGGTCTTTCATCGGTAAGTTTGGTTTTCGGATGTCTCTTTTGTTAGTCAGTTTGGTCTATGATTTTATAACTTCGGTACTTTCAAGGACTATAATGACACGGCCTCACGCACTGGACCAAATTGACTATTTATTCTATGTGTTTAGTGTGAATACGAAGTTGATACTTTCGGAGGAATTCATAATTTTCCCTTGTTTACTGTCAAATTTTCCATCACTAGATTATACTAAATGTTAGTATATAATGTGGCTGGCTTGGTATACTTTGTTGGGTTTGTTTACTTAAAGCCTATTATGCGACCTTTGGTTTTTAAACTTGTAACTTGATTTGCTCCTTTACATCAATAATTTCGGTTTTTTTCTGCTTGTGTTTCTCGATGTTTGTCTTCAAAAGAAGGTTTAGGTTCTACACGTTGAGGTGATTAGGATTTAGGATTCAATAGATTGCTGTGAATAGCTTGGATTATTTTAGATGATCCTTAAATGAGATGATTTTGAAATAAAATGAACTTATTCTCATAAGTTTCTTGGCTCTAATTTGTCCTAGATATATAAAATTTCTAACTTATCTCATATGGTAGATTTATCCGTGCTTCACAGAATTACAATGCTCTTGGTTATGATGACAAAATCCTGGATGGCTTCTATGATCTGTATGGGATCTTAACCGAGTCAAACACCGCAAGAATTCCTTCTCTTGTAGATCTTCAAGGAACACCAATCTCAGGTAATGTCAAATGGGAAGCTGTTTTGGTCAATAGGGCTGCTGATTCTAATTTGTTGAAACTTGAGCAGAAAGCCCTCGAGCTGACTGGAAAATCGAGACGTGATTTGGAAGTAGTTGTAGATACCGATTTGGTTCGCAAGCTTGCATTATTCGTGGCTGATTATATGGGTGGACCAGTCGGAAATCCTGAAAGCATGTCAAAAGCATGGAGAAGTCTTAGTTATAGTCTGAAAACAACTTTTGGTAGCATGGTTTTGCCGCTCGGTTCTTTGACTATTGGATTAGTTCGGCATCGCGCATTGTTATTTAAGGTACCTAGGCTTTGTTTGGACTGCCTTATATTGCCCTTAAAAGTTAATTTAAAATTAAATTTAATAATAAGATTATCTTGATTTTTTTGTTCAAAAAAAGATTATCTTGATTTTTGTATTTGTATACTTTCTCAACATTCTGTTTAGTTTTCAAGAAATTCAGTTATTGCAATAAAATTAACTGCCATAATAATAAATGTAGGTTCTAGCCGATAATTTGAGTATTCCATCACGGTTGGTGAAAGGAAAGCAATATACAGGTTCTGATGACGTGGCAATAAACTTTGTCAAGATTGATGATGGAAGGTAATTGATATCAATTTTTTCGTTTAGAGTCATATTGCCCTTGTTGTAGCTTTTTGTTGATTTTTCAATCAATCTTTTAAACACGCTAATATTGACTACCATCTCATTTTCTCAAATACTGGTCTGTTCAAATTCTGCTATACAACAGTGCTATAGAGCCGCTCTAGCCTCTATTTGACAACATTTTGTACTAAATAGCGTATTGCGGAGCAATATCGATTTGTTCAATTTCTGTTACGCTATGGCGCTATTATACTGCTATTTAACAACTCTGTCTTAAAGTAGGACTTGCAAAGACTTGTTCAGTATCTATAAGATATGTTTGCTGTAAATTTCAGGGAGTACATTGTTGACCTAATGGCAGATCCTGGAACTCTTATTCCATCTGATGCTACCGGATCACATATCGAGTATGACGAGTCCTTTTTTATGGCAAGTCCTTCATCAAGAGACCTCGATTCGTCTCGTGTAGCATCAACTAGCAGTGGTGTTGGAAGTTCGTCGGAAGAAACTTCAGATTTTGTGATGTCAGACAGAGGAAACAGATCAAAACATCACCATGCTACGAGGATCATTAAGCAGGAAGCTGCTGGTAGACCTAATCATCGATATGTGCATGCAAGATCGTCTTCTTGGAGTGAAGGGATCGGCTCGTCTGCACTGATCAAAATGAAGGCCAAAAATGTTTCGCAATTTATGATCGATACGGCCAAGGAAAACCCTCACATAGCTCAGAAACTTCATGATGTTTTGCTCGAAAGTGGTGTTGTTCCTCCTCCAAATTTATTTTCCGACATTTATCACGAAGAATTAGTTTCCTCAACAGAAGAAAAAGATGAACAAAAACAAGGAAGCAAACATCAAGAAACGGAATTCGACGATAATCTTGGTCCTGCTAGATTTAAGCCTGTAGAAGGTTTAGGAACTAAATTCCCTCTTCATAAAAGGGAAGGAGTTGAAAAATTTATACCAAATCAGGTAAAATACGGTGAAAATGTCCCAGTTGCTGCAGCAGCAGCCGCAGCGGCAGCAGTTGTTGCATCTTCTGTGGTAGCTGCAGTGGCGAGGTCAAGCATTGACTCCAATATTCAGCTTTCAGTCTCGGCTGCTGCTACTGCTACTGCTGCGGCTGTAGTAGCAACCACTGCTGTAGTAAGTAAGTATGAGCATAGCAGTCGAAGTGACGGGGATACTGAGAGTTCTGGAACAAATTTGGAAGGTGAGAGAAGATCTGGTAGCTCAGTTGTAAGTAATGGCAGTGCAAAATCCGACTGTTCTTCTCTAGACGATGTTGCCGAGTATGAAATTCTATGGGAGGAAATCACACTCGGCGAGCGTATTGGACTTGGTATTAACTGTAATTTGTATAAGATTTTCTTACATTATTTTCTTTGATGGTGCTATTTATTTGGTTTTACAAATAAAAACTTGATTACTTGCAGGATCTTATGGAGAGGTGTTTCATGGTGAATGGAGAGGAACTGTGAGTTTCTTATATTTTTGAACATAATCAATTGTATTATTCTCATCAAAGAATATGTTATACACCTTTGTTTTATTCTGCTTTTTGGTTTGAATTGAAATGTAAAGTGTTAAAACTTTGCTGCTACAGTAACACTTTACTGCTAGAGTAACACTTGTTAATATGCAACTAATTTTATTAAGGCTCTGTTTGGATAAACAATTTAATTAGGTGCTTATGACATAAGAAATTATCATATAAATTCTTATGTATGAGTTATTTCTATAACAAAAAATAAACTTAAGTCAAATAGTTTTCACAAACAGTACCGCAAGTGCTTATACCAGTAGTAGTAGTAGTAGATAAGCACAATAAGCCTATCCAAACATGCTCTAAATGTAATTCTTTTCATGATTGAATGTGTACTGATAATTCTGAGCTTTAATTTCATTATAATATGTACAAAATAGTTATCAATTTTATTGCCATATTTACTGCTAGATGCTAGCTTACTTGACTACCTGCAAATTTTTGTCAATTTTTTTTGGGGAAATTTTATTCCTTATTGTAGATTATTGCATTCACAGCAAAGTTTCATTCTTTGGTTTGTAGGAAGTTGCTGTCAAAAGGTTTCTAAATCAAGATATATCTGGTGAGGCACTTGAAGAATTCATAAGTGAGGTACAAGTCGCTTATCCTCCCTCACTATGAGTGTGTGTCCATTTATAATGTATGGAGCCACTATATATATTTTTTTCAACACATTAGATTATAGAGCAATTATTTGTGGTTTTCAGTAAGTTCATGTACATCTTTATGGTGGAGTTCCAAGGTATTGATTATGCTGCTGATACATTTAGATGACGCGAAAACATATTTAACGTATGATATTATTTATATGTACCAGAAAACTTACGATATTTAATTGCAAATAGGTCAGAATAATGAAAAGATTGAGGCATCCAAATGTGGTTCTCTTCATGGGAGCTGTAATTCGACCTCCAAATCTTTCAATTGTTACTGAATATCTTCCAAGGTAACTTGAAATTCTTCATTTTCAAGAGTTTCATAGAGCCCCCTCCCATTTTTGAATCTTGGAATGCTAAGATGTACATAATCTGTATGCAGAGGAAGTTTGTATAGATTAATTCATCGGCCAAACAATCAACTAGATGAGCGAAAGCGTTTGCGAATGGCCCTTGATACTGTAAGATTCTATTGTCTTTCAATGCAATGCTGCTGAATTCAGAAAATTATTGCTATAACCGCCAAATATTCAGGCTCGGGGAATGAACTACTTGCACAACTGCAGTCCAGTGATAGTGCATCGCGATTTGAAGTCTCCAAATCTTCTTGTTGATAAAAATTGGGTTGTAAAGGTAATGCAATTTCATAATTAGAGTTCCTTAATAATATGAGAAATGCTATATATTGACATGACAGTGTTTTTTTTTGTTTGTTGAATAGGTATGTGATTTTGGCTTATCGCGTATGAAGCACAGTACATTTCTTTCTTCAAGATCAACCGCAGGAACAGTAAGCTATCATAAAATTCTCCATTTGGATTCGTTTATTCTTTCATCTGCATATATGTTGTTGGATATGCTCAGTTCTTGCATTATCATCATATCATTGGTGAATAAAAGCTTACTTCATTTTGTATATTATGTTTTAGGCCGAGTGGATGGCTCCCGAAATGTTGAGAAATGAACCGTCAAATGAAAAGTAAGGGCCTGTTGTTTACTTCCTAAATATATTTTCAATTTTCATTTTTCTAGTATTTGCATTCATTTTAAATCTCTAACATGGAGAGAAGATGAAAGACAAGCTACAAAGAATGCATTTTCAGAAACAGTGTTTTGACTAGTTAAAAATTTCTGAAAATGCTAGACCTATTTTAAAAATTGTAAAAGAAAATGTGATAAAAATATTTGATCTATATTTTCTTATGTTTATTAGTTGAAGTGAAAATAAAAACACAAGATGGAAAGTAATGCCCTAATCTTTTTAACTCTTGGTCTTTGTTGTTGTTATTTTTCTTGAGAATAAGGAGGTGCGGCAGCAACCATTCCCGTCTTTCCATGTCTCTTATATTCAAAACGTTGCCTTAAAATGTCTTGTTACATATTTTCTTGGTTTTGTGATCCTAACAAGTGATGATCCATTATCCAGGTGTGATGTTTATAGCTTCGGGATCATATTATGGGAGCTATCTACTTTGCAGCAACCTTGGAGAGGAATGAACTCAATGCAGGTTGTTGGTGCTGTGGGTTTCCAACATCGTCGTCTCGACATTCCTGATAACATTGACCCTTCCATTTCCGATATTGTCAGAAAATGTTGGCAAACGTGAGTATAATTCATTTTTCGTTTTATCTTGTTTAACAAACATTTATGAATCGCATTGGTTAATAATGGTAATAAAAAGGAGGGGGGAGTCTCAATACTGCATATAACGTCTTCATTGAGATCACCATGGACGAAAACATCAGTGCCGGTTCATGATTCAATTGGTTGAACAGTCCAGTTTAGTCTGTGAATCTCTATAGACAGTGCCGGTTTATGGTTCAATTTTAGTTGTGTATTTTTGTTATTAGCATGAAATAATTACATTTTTTGGTGATTAAATTCTACTCCCTTGCATTGCAGAGATTCAAAATTAAGACCTACATTTGCTGAGATATTGGCGGCTCTAAAGCCATTACAGAAGCCAATTGTCGGCTCTCAAGTGCCTCGACCAACTGCGTCAGGTAGGCACGGCAAGGTGCAACCACCAGCTGCAGAAAGATAGGAAACAATCATACAACTAACCAAATGTTTGCTCATTTTACTACTAATAAAAATGGAGGACTTTGTTGTATTGTACATTTTAAATGAAAAAATCGAGTGGTTTTCTTTGTTCTTTTCAATTCAATTTTGTTGCTTTTCTTTTCTTTTTTCTTTCTTTGTTTTTCTATTTTTCTTTCTGTAATCTTCTCTGCAGTCATTTGTCAAAGTTGCATCTATTGTTTGTTCTTTTGTAATTGTTATAATTATTTCTAATTTTGATGTTGATAGTTTAGTTATGAAATTTTGTAGTTGTAACTTGAACAGTTGAAGTTAATCAATTCTAGAAATGTTTGTTGCTGTAAATAGTGTCCATATAATTTGTATCAATGCCTTGAATATTCGTGCCTAATAATAGCATGTATGAGTTAACAAACAAATAGTGTAGACATTTTTTTTTCTTCTTTTAAGTAGTATGGTGGCTAGAAATTAACTTTTAAGGTGAATAAGTGAGGTATTTGGAGTTCGAACCCTGACCCCTGTATATATTATGCAATGCCCCTACCAACTGAGTTTAACTTACTGAAACGGTGTAGACAATTATTAGTGGGTACATAGACTAATAGTTTTTTTTTTTAGGCAAACATAGATTAATAGATGGAATGCTTTATTATTAGTGTCATCACATTAGATTGATTATGAGTTGGTGGTATACAAATAATTGTTTCTACTAATTGCTAACTGCTTTAACAACTTACAAAGTTGACTTTGAATTATGATCACAACACACCCCTTATATCCAAAGTCAGTAATGATACTAAGTTCAATGACAATGTCCATCTTAAGTCTTTGAACCTCTCAATCTTTATTGATTTAATTAGAAACTTATTTTGTAAAAATCTAAAAAGTTAACTTTTTTTAAACACTAGAGGTTTTTTTTCATACTATTAAAACAAGTATATAAGCTATAACGCGACAATAAGTTTTTGTAAGATAACAAACCTAATATAGCATGGAATGGAAGAAATTAAAAAAAATGTAATCATTTGATTTGGGTTTTAGATGATCGATTTTGAATGACGTGAAACTAATAACAAAACTGATAGAGTTAAGGTTTGTTTATTGAACTTTCAAATTTATCTATTTTTAATTGTTTATTGCCTCTCTACCCTACTTTGCAGTTGTTTGAGCAAAAAGGTGCCGGTGGAATACGCAAACCAACTCTGGTTGGCTTGTGATAAGTCAATGCATCTCAACAAGTACTTAAAAAAAAAATATGGGTCTGGCTGACCATTGTTTTGGGGCAATGGTTAAGGAAGTCAAAAGTAGTATGTTTGCATTGGTTTTAACAACATTTTGATTTTTAAAAAATTAAATTTATCATTTTTCAATACTATATTTATATTTTTATCCCCTTATTCAATGTCCCAAGGATAATGGTTAGCATTCTCCAAAAAATATTTAAAAATTATCCATCAACGAGGTCTTAACGCTAATAACGAGAGTTAAATTTATTACTTTGGCTTAAACATGTTTCCTTCGATAAGATCCTTAATTTTTAAATACGGTCAAAGTAAGTTAGGTCAAAATTGCACATTTTTAAATAGATCATCTAGTGCGGGACGGAGGAAGTAATGTTGTTTTAACAAAATTTATGCTTTCTCGGTTACAAGGAGGCAGAAGGTGAATCACTGGCAAAACATTCCGAAAACATATTCTTTCACGACTCCACACATAATTCATGAATTTTCATTGAAAATCTATTCTACACACAATATAAGTTCTCTCATTTCCCTCAAATAAAAAAGAAAAGGTCTCTCATTTAAATCATGTTTTATCCATATATAAGACTTATCAGAAATCGAACTTTTGAACACTTATTTTAACTTTTAAGATATCCGAGTCTCTTAGTTACTGCCCAATTTGTTAACAAATAATAATTTCTACAAACAAAGTAAAATTATATAAGAAAGCAACATTTACATTTTAACTTTAATTCACCCCTTACAAATTGCCATGAGCTTGATGTATTAAATAAAAGCCCAAAGTAAAAGAAATTATATAAAGAAAAATAATTTATAACAAGTAAATTAATCATACTTGCAAAATAGCAAAAAAATTATGATGCAAGTTCTCATCCTGAACAACAATTGACTTGTTTAGTAGCAGTCACTTCATCAGCTATATGAATTTCCTTCCCATTAGGAAGACCTAATTTTGTCCCATTCATTTTATCTTCCAAACTTTTATGGCTTATGATATCATGGATCTTAGTAATCATTTCTAAGAATGCATCCTCAACATTTAAATTTTGCAAAGCAGATGTTTCCATAAAACATAAACCTTCTTTTTCTGCAAACCCTTTTCCTTCTTCTTTCTCAACCTCTCTTGATTGACTCAAATCAGATTTATTTGCTACTAGAATAATCACCATGTCTTCATTTCCAAATTCTCTAAGCTCATGTAACCATTTTTTTATATTAACAAAAGTTATTATCCTAGTTATGTCATAGACTAGCATTGCCCCCAATGCTCCTCTATAGTATGAGCTTGTGATAGCTCTAAACCTACCATAAAATTGTACACATATTTATGAGAATGAAATATAAGATCAAAATTCAGCAATGATCATAATTGAAGGATAGCCAATATTGTAAAATTTAAAAATAAAGTAAAATAAAAATCATTTTGATGGGATATGAAGCTTATAATCTTTTTTTGTGTGAACCGGGTATCTTCTGCGTGTAATTATTAAAACTAATCACTCGAGTCAGGTATGACCGTAATAGATGACAAAGTTGTCCCTCATGAAATTTTCTTTAGGAAAAAAAGAAAAAGTATCCACTCGTTGAAATTAAATGGCAAAAGAAAAACACATCTAATCTTATGCATTAAGAATTTCAATGTGATTTAGTGTACACTATTCCTCAGCAAGCATTTTACACAATATTTTGCTCTCTAAGTGAATGTCATGTTTGGTGAGCTTTATAAAGAAGATATTGATTATTGAGTTACTGATTGTGGGGTTGGTGACCAAAACCATCTTTGTGTCACATGCTTTTCCTCGACCTATTGATAGTCGACTTGGTTATTTATGTTCTTACTCACAATAAACAATCACTTTCTAACTTTGTTTTCTTATGCATCGATTTCACATGCCCAATTTTTGTCCTAGACCCACCCCACCCAACCTTACTCAAATCAAAGATTTGCATTGAATTGAAAATAACCTGGTTTCTTTTTACTACACTTCAACACAGATCTAGACATTTTATGTGGTGGGGACAAATTAATACAAATAAATTTTATTGCATTTAATTCTTGATGATTGATATTCATAGTGAATAAAACTTTTGAGCTATTGCAATTGTTAGTCATTCCATAAATGATAACTCAAGAAGTGAAAATAACAACATATTTTTCAATATGTACTATTTTTTTTTGGTTAACCCTCTGATTTCTATAGGAGAAGGGTTCTAATAATCTAGAGTTCGATCAAAGGTAAATAAATCTCGATAAAAAATTATTTTGTCAAGAATTAAACTAGGGTTTTGGTGAATAATTTGTCCTTATAGCATTGTTAACCACTTGAGTTCAGTTTAATAAAAATATTAATCCCTCTCATTCTATTCGATAGTTTAAGTCAATTTTTCTTCTTCTAATTTGAAATAATATCTACACTTCCGCGTAAAAAAAAGAGAAAGAAATCGTGCTGAGCTAAAAGATAGTGAAATAATTTATGTTCTAATTCAAATATGAAAAATAAAAACAAAAAAATGCTTTTAAATTTTAAAAAATACAAAGAATAACGAAGTTACATCAAGTTAAGATGAAAGAAAATTTGGACGAGGTTCCAAGAAAACATTTATTTTTTGTTTTTTCTTTTTATGAAAATGAAAGAAAAAAAAACAAAAACTAAACACGAGAGAAACGAGTTTCCAAGACACCTGCCATTAAATAACTAATTAATGATGTTGGTTATTGAGGCAATGACACATTGCAACAATCCAACTTATAACCATATTTTGCTAACCAATCCGCACAATTGTTCCTCTCCCTCAAGAAATGATTGAAAGTCAAATTGGACGGAGTAATTGAGAAATTTTGAAGAATTTAGAATTATAAGTAATTTAAATGATTCAATTAAATTACTTTCATTCATAAATATTATTGTTTGAATGGAGAAATAAAAAAAAATTGTCATAATTTTTGGGCAACTTTTATAAATTTTATTTTTTTTGGGCCAAATTTGAAAAATGAAATTAGGGGTCAATTGGCAAATTTCAAAATTTTTGAGGGGTCAAATTATAATTTTTGAAAAAATTGAGGGGTAAATTTGCAATTTTTTATAAATTTATTGGGCTCAAATTGAAAATTTTGGAAAATTTGAGGACCAAAATTCTTCATAAATTTCCATCATTTGAAAATTCTTCAAATTATTATTCAAACAATGAAGTTCACATCAAAGTACTTTTCCTTAACATAATTTAGAGGAATTATTGTTTGAAAAGTACTCTTATAAACATTTTAATTCAAACAAACCTTAAAACGTGTTACATAATTCAATAATGATACCTTCAAATAGTGAACATTTGTTCTAATAAAAAATATAAACAAATCCCATTATAATTAAATATATAATCCCATTATCCTTCCCTAAAAAAAAATCCCATCATGCTAAAAAAATAAAATTAAATATATAAACCTTTTCTTTTGACGAAAAACTAAATATAAACCTAATGTCAAGCTTATAATTTAGTTTATGATAATCCCATTATCATCAAGGCCCCACCTGAAGTTGTCCTAGTTATAGACTTTATACTCAATTGGCAACCCGGACTTTTAATTAGTTTTTGCTTGTTTATATTGTACATTTTCAAATTCAAGATATCGTTATCAAGGTCACGTATGAGTAGTAAATTTGGAAAATAATTAAATGCTATAAAATTTATTTATTTATTTATTTATTGTTGTATGTGCTTTCCTTTAGTTTTATTTATTTACGACAACATACAAAAGCAAACAACAAACGAAGTTAGTTAACAAAACAAAATGCAGAAACAAACAAGAAGGGTGGGGCCAGTGTTTGTGGGATGTAGATAAGGGATGAAAAAGATTAACACTAATAATATAAAGTCAAATAAAGTATAATTCATTTTAAAATCTTCTAGACTAAGCAAACCAAATAAACGCCAACTTTGAAAACTGAATATGCTAGTGCTAGTTGGAAAAGGATGAAACCAACTAAAGCCAAGAAGAAGAAAAAAGCAAAAAGACTAGAAGTATCATGCAACCGAGTTCATATGCATCCTGCATAAAAGGGTTTATGAAGCACGAACACTTTTTGGATTAGGCGTGTCTCGATGTCAGACACATATCGTATCTGATATCGACACGACACCGGTACATATAATTATAGTGAATTATGAGATCTTTTCAAATTATTGATAGTGTTAGCGTGTCGGTGTCCTTTCGTGTACGTATCTGTGTTTCATATGTTTTTCGTAATAGTGAATATTCAAGAAGTATGGTAATCTAAAGTCGACTGAATATGATAGATAAAATTGGACGAATGATTGTTCCAATAAGGATTCAAACTTGGGTTACATAAATTTGGTTAATTAACCATTGAAACAAAACCTTTGCTAAGATGTTGAAGGCAAGAAAAAAGGACAAAACAATTGAGAAAACAAGACTAAGAAGAACAATACATAAAGATTTTAATTGAAAGTAGTTGAAAAAGAGTTACCTCTCTTGGCCGGCAGTGTCCCATATTTGTGCTTTGATGAGCTTGTCTCTAACCTTGATGTTCTTGTAACCAAATTCCACACCTATGGTTGGCTTGGAATCAAGTAGAAATTCATCTTTTGTAAACCTTGAAATAAGATTTGATTTCCCAACTCCAGAATCTCCAATTAGAACAGTTTTGAAGAGGTAATCACACTGCTCATCAAATGTATCAGCCATATATAATACTGTGATTATATATGATCCTTAATTAATTTATCTCTAAGCACTTCTTTCTCCTCTTTTGTAATACCTTTAATTCCAAAGAAAGAAGACTAATAGGGAGGTGAGAAAACACTTGAAAACCAAATGATATTATTGTTTGTTTATAAAGTATAGAAGGATATATATGGTAGGATATATATTGCTCAAAAAGAAGGATATATATGGAGTAAGTAATGAGAAGGTGCATGGTCATCATCATAATATATGCACGGTGACATATTAAATTATAGATTAAGCAAGGGGGCACTATCAAGTTATTGTATGTGGTAGAACTAGTACTAGCTTTACAACCATAACAGTCCCATACAATAAATGAAATAACATAAAGGTTTATTTTGTTACAAAAATAACATAAAGGTTGGTTCAACTTATGATCGATATTAATTATTTATCACATACTAATGTATTGTTAATAACATATCAAAAATTACTGTGTATGAGATTAGAGACATTTAAGTTTTTATATATAAATCGAAGAATATCCATGTAAGCAACATAATCCTCTCACATCATTATACTTGCGATATACCCCCCTCTGATCATTATTATAAACAAAATTAATCTTTTAATTTTATCGAATAATTTATGTATTTGATTTATAACATAAACTATATATATGTATATATCAATTATTCAATGATTTTAAAAAGTTGTTTCTTGCTTATAATAATGTCCGGAAGAAGTAATTATCAACATCACTATCATTGAGGATGAGAGAGAAAAATGTTGGAACAATGGGAAGAAGAAATAATACCGATCTTTTGTGTTTGATTATACATTGATACAAATTGATTTTTAGTAAATTAATTTTGTCAAATGATTTTGACTAAAATTGAAATTAATGTAATGCGATTTACTTCTTCAAAAAATTGTAATGTGATTTATGTTTAAATATGTGAAAATATATTGAAAACTAAATGAAAGGATGAAATCATTATATAAGTCTGAAATCACAATTTTAACTTCAAGTTAAAATCAATTATGAAACAAAAAATCTATTATGTTTGAGAATATCAAAATCAATTCTATCGTTTCCCTCGTGTTCCATTACTGCTTGTACTTGGGAATCAGTTGACGATTGGTCGTGCTGCAAAGTTGTGAGCTTTGTGGGATAGGGTGGATCACTTCTTACGGTTTGGTGAAGTAACTGCAGGGAATAATTTTGACATAATAAATCATATAATATGGTTGGATGTGACATGGATATATGGAGATTCAGAAATTATTTTATCTTTAATGGAGCTGTTATTTTTATTTTTATTTTTATGAATAATGGAGCTTTGGTTAATTGTAGTAGATTAGTTGATTGGGGTTAAAAGTTCTGCGTGTGAGTGGTTTATTTGTAGGAAGAGATGTAATCTAAGCATATCCTTTTCTAATTGGTGGAGGTGTCTACTTTCATGTTTTCATAGAGCATTACTTTTTTGATGGATTATAATTTAGAGTATATCAATCCAGAAGTCTTAATTCAACTCACAAAATGCCGAAATTGTTAGGCAGGATGCCATGATTGGGGTTCGAATCCCGATACCTTCACTTGTGTGTGTGAGTTTATAATGGCTTTGCAATTTCGTCTATCTAAAAAAAAAAGAATTTAGAGTATATCATGTGCACTTGTTAATAATATTTGGTTATTGCTCTTTAGGCACTTAAAAAGTCAGTTAATTACTGTTAAAGTCGTTTTTAAAATTGAGTTAATTAATTTAAAAAGTGTCAAACGATAATTAATTATCGTTTGATAGGTGGCTGTGAGCAATTGTTAGATCCGTAAAGAATAAATATCATAATAATTTACTTATGAGAAAACGATATTAAATTAACAAAACAGAAACCAAATCTTTTCATTTTCATTTTTGCTCTTCACACACCACTAAAATATTAAAATACCTTAAAGGACAGTTAACTGCCGTTCGTTCCCCAACAATATTTATCGAATGACAGTTAAATGCTATAGAGGTATTTTAGTTAGTATTTTTGCAGTGTGGAGGAGTAAAAATGAAAGTAACAAGAGCAAAAATTCTACAAAACAACCCTTATGGTTGTCTGGCTAGTACCGAGAATGACATTTTCAAGTTACAACAATACATATTGTGGCAATTACTATTCACACTCTCTCATTTTCTCCACTTGCCACCCTAGCTCACTGTTTTTTGGTGAAAAATATACTTTGCACAAACAACTCCCATTTTAGGAAATCACTCTCTCATTTTCTCCACTTGCCACCCTAGCTCACTGTTTTTTGGTGAAAAATATACTTTGCACAAACAACTCCCATTTTAGGAAATTTTGTTAACTACAGATCCAACTTTATTTGGGAGCTACTACTCCCCCTATCTCTTTAAAACTATTGTTTTAGAAGTGTGCTCTTGTTAACTAATTTTTTAATGGATTAGAGTATATGATGTACACTTCCTAATAATATTTGGTAATTGCTCTTTAGCACCTAAAAAGTATCGAACGGTAGTTAATTACCATTTTTTTTTATATTTTGTATGCAAAGATTTTCTTTACCTTTTATTTACCTAGAGATAACTGACGACTTATAAGGCTATAAACTTAACAGCTAGCTTGTACCGTATCTTACTGGTCAATTTAAATACACATGATTACATGCATTCACCCAGTTCCAAGATAATAAACAAGTTCAATCTAGCATGTTTAGTATAATAGCCAATCGTAATTTTGCATAAGTTACAAGTTTAGTTTAAAATCACGGTGATTCTTCATAATTCTAACAAATTTACCGTGATACTAAATATGCACTAAGTTTATTATTTGTGGTTTTACATCAAATTATTTTGTAGAAAAATGCATAAACTACATGGTACATTTCCTTTTGTTTTGTTTATGAGCAAACATATCTAAGTTCACACTTACTAAAATGTGTACTGTGATTAATGTTCTCAATATAATAAAATAAATGTATTTCTCAAACCATTTTAAGATCATCAAATATGATTATCTTTTTTTTTTTCTGTCAAAAAAAGTATGATTATCTTTTTAGTTTTATTTGAGACTAAAGTACTTACTTTGCAAATGCTCATCTACATGATTATCTTAAGAGATGAATTTCTAACTATTAAACTACTTTAAAAAAAAAACAATTTTAATCCTCAAAATTGATTTCGAAGATAAAAAATTGCATATATAATTTTATAGAGTTAGAATTCTTTTTTGACGGTTGAAAAACATTTCTAAGGCATATATAATTGAAATCAAACATTGTATATACATTGAAAACGTGAATCAAATCGAACAAGTTGCCCTGTTTTATCCATTCGATGCCAAAGAAACTTAGTGAATGGAAAGGCGACAAACATACCATAATACAATCCCCAGAATGAAGAGGTGGTGAGTGGACAACTGCTATATTTTACCGGTGAAAGTGATAAAGCAATACATCTTCTTTGGTGCAGTCACAAGTCAAAGCGGTGTACCATGGACTAGATTGGGATAGACGTTGGAAATTTATAATATCCAATGCCAATCCCAGATGCAAATCCATGATATTCCTATTTGTCGATTAATACCTCAGTATTATTTTCGTTCAAAGACTCATTCTTCCTCTACCAATTGCTCTCTGTGCTGTATCTTCGTTCATATTTGTAGTCAAGAGTAAAGTACGTACTCTCCGTGTTATGGAATAAATAATAACAATAATAATAATAATAATAACAATAATAATAGCTTTTACAACAATTATGTAATTTCTCCTTTCCTACCACATTTGTTTTTTTCATAACCGTTTTGAGGCAACTTTGCATGTGACTATGTGAGTGTACTTTGTGGTGAAAGTATTACAGGCAACAAAAGTAAAGGAGATCATGAGCATATAGTTGACCAGTCAATAAAAACTAGGTGGATACTCGAATGGTTTGTAGGTAGTTTGGTTGGATAGCTAACCGTCTTCCAATTATGCAACACCATGCATGTGGTATTTTTATATTATTTTTTTCTAAAATAAATTCAAGTATTAATTTTTTTTGCCAGCATATAGGCTTTTGTTTTCTAGGACTAGGGTTTTGTTTATGTGACCAAACTATATAGTAACACATTGGCATTTGTTGTTTTCTTGTTTCTTTTTGTTTATCTGTCTGTCATGCTGGCAGTAGAAATAAAGATAGGAAAAAAAGGAAGACATGTCAATATTAGAGCTATGAGTGCATTTGTATGCAGAGGAGCAGTGATAGCATGTTTAAGATGAGAAGGAAAAAAGTAGAACACAAAATAAGAACTAACTTTAACTCAAAGCAGAAAGAGTTTTTATTTTGTATCTTTTGGTCTTTTGTTTGTATTTGTTTCATGTAGGACTTGAACTTTATTTTTTATCTTATTATTTTAGCAAACGAAATGCTAGTTACAGCAAAAAAGACAGTCACGATAATTTCACGATTGGTCAATTGGTAATGTAGCAAACTATCTCATTTTCATCTACCGACTCATGTATTGTGGCAAATCAAGATCTAACTGTCGTCATGCATTTGCGGTAAATTCTTGATATTATCTCTCGCTACATATAGCAACTCTCTTTTGGCAAATATTAAGTGGTGTTATTCGTAGTAAAGGAACACTTCCCGAATGTTTCACGAATGAAATACAGCCGTTTGATTAAGGGAACTTGTTGGAATACATTGGCTGTTGAGGTTGGAGGGGTGCTTATGCAGTTACTTTTTGTGTTATCATATATTGTAGTGAGTTTCATTTTTAGGATGGAAAATGCTATTTGTCCCAACCAGAAAGTAGTTTAAGACCATATCACGACAATGTTAAAGAAAGTGTAGCATAAAATCCACTTTGTATTCCATCCACCAATGTATTGTAATTGCTAATCTAACCGTGATAGACTATTCATGATAAATTTGGGACAAATTGCTTCGCTACAAATAGCACAACTCTTTCCGGATATTTAGCATTTTCCTATTATTAAAACTAGACTAGATTAATGTGTTGTACCATAAAAAAAAGAAAAAAGAACTACACTAATGTGAGTTTTGGTCTTTGTATACAACTGGAAAAATCATACGAGGACAGTCAATGTTTATATAAAAAAGACATTTTTGAAGGTGGTGGACCCTGTTAAATATTTGTCTTCATCTTGGTTTATTTGTAAGGAGGATGGAAATAAAAATTTAGTATTTTCAGATTGATAGAGTAAACCTCTTTTATGTCTTTAAAGCGAGTGATGCATATTAGTTGCAACGGATTTAGAGTTTATTCATTGTACTCTCGTTAATAAATTTTGCTTGCACTTCAAGAAAACATGAAATTACCGGCAAGTTTATTGGCCCCAAAAATCTACAGAAGACTCCCACAGTTTTTATGTCATTTGCGGGGACCAAAACAGCCGGAAATGGGTCTGCAAAAACTCAAATTTTGTTGTGGTTTCCGACAGTTTCATAATGATAGCGGCAACCCCTAGTGAGATAAGAGTTTGTGAAGGTGAAAACATTGAGAGTTTCTTGGTAAAAATAGTGGTGAAAAAAATAAATATAAGATGATATATGTAATTTTGAAAGTTCAAAGTATGTATGTGCACACTCTCCAACTCTATGTAGGTACATACATGCATAAGTTCAAAACGTTGTTGTAATAATCACTATAGAAAACTTTACTAAAAGTCTACAATGAATGTTGAAATGGACTTTGATCATTCACATGATGATCATCATAAATCAAATCAAGTAATTAACCTACATTCATCACGTATTTTAAATGTAGCTTCTTCATTATTTTTATTTTTTGAAACTTAGCTTCTTCATTATAGATAAATCATGTGTTGCAAACTAACTTCTTAGAATTGAGCTTACCAACAGCTACTGCCTATAGTTAACGTCGGGTATAATTTCTATTTTTTGGTGGTGGTCGGGGTTCGAATCTCAAACTTTGCATATATTTTGTATTGTCGAGCTAAGCTCACGAGGATGGATATAATTTCTCTAGAATATATTCTTTGGTAGTGACTTTTGATGTCAAAACCTGTGACTTTTTGGTGATTTTTGGTCTTATAAGTACAATTAAGTTAGCAGCTGCAAAGATAATAATATGCAAAGGTTAGAGTATACTTAAAAGTGTGTGGATCAAGCCATTAAATTACTTTTAAAAAAAAAAGTAAATCAGTGAATTTTTCTCCATTACTTTTTTGAAGAAATTTTTCTCCATTTTTTTAATGAGTGATGACCCAAAGTTGTCCCTCACAAAACATTATGGACCCGAGTTAGTCCCTTACAATAAAAAAACTCATTTTAGTCCCTTCCAAAAATAAACAAAGACATTCAAATCCATTAAATTATCATCTAAAAATTGGTTTTTTTTTTTCGAATTTTTTTTCCGTCCAGCATGTTGGCTGCATGTCATGTGAAGAAATTAAGTGTCCCTTTAGCACTACAAGAGAACGAGAGAAGGGTGAAACGTAAAATGAATATGAAGTGAAAAGGGAAACACACATTCGATGTGTGAACAATTCATCCCTACATTCGATCGAGTGAAGAGGATGGGGAAAGTTTATATCATAAGATGGAGATTTAGGGTTGTTCACCGTGTTTTATTGATTTGGGCAAAAACAGAGTGAAAACTGGAGGAATAATGAAAAATAAATAAAAATATGTGCGTCAATTATTTTTGGAGAAGAAGAAAGAAACTCAAATTAAATCGCAAATGCTTAATGGTACAACTGGATTTGTCGTCGAATCCGCACGACCATGTTTTCCACTTGACACCACTTAATGCGTCCTGTGGTTCATTGGCAGACGATTGTTGTGCACTTTAGCACTGCTCATATAAGATTTATTAACAAAACAGTTGGTATGTGCAGTGAAGAAAATATTTTTGAATCATTCTCCGGTTGAGGTTTTGATGTTGACGAAAACATCTCATTGTGAGTAGTTGTTTTCTTTGAAAATATGCACGTAATGGGTGAGTAATTTAGTTTTCTTTGTAACTTACATACAACACATAACAATCAAATCAGATAGAGAAACTGATATAATTTTTCAGAATATTCTTGGAGATTAAAATGTGTTTTGTTGTGATCGAAAACATTTTGTTTTAAACAACAACAACCAAATTACATAGATCAAATTACGTCATAATCTTTTGCCAGTGTCACAAAACATATTTTGGTCAAACTCATTAATCTTCAAGTCCTTCCTAATAGTTTCTCTTGTTAGAGACTAAATTGATCCTTCAATCCATCACATGACATGTAGACAGCATGGTGGATGAAAAAGTTCCACATAAACAAAACAAAAAAAACCCTCGGTTTTTAGATGATAGGTTATTTCGATGACTAAAAATGTCCCAATTTATTGTTACAAGGAACTAACTTGAGTCATGAGTTTTTTGTGAAGGACCATTTTAGGTCTTCACTCTTTTTTAATCAAAAGGGTGGTTATCATCAAATTCTATGATGAAAATAGTATGCAGGGTTATAATTGTGAAATCAGAAAATATATGTAACTAAATTATAGTGTTAGTATCTGTTGTAAGATACTCTATACCCATCTCAATTCTATGCCTATCAATAGATACTACTCAATTCTATGCCTATCAATAACTTGTGCACTATATACAATTTACCGTTAAATTTGGTGAAAAAATAGTCTATGACTATAAACTAAATTATAGTTTATAGCGAATAAACTTCTATAGTTAATGGTGGATAAACTAGTTGCTATAGTTTATAGGGAATGAATTAACTGATAACTTATAAGTTAGTTGATGCTTGATTTAATTTGTATTGTTTGATGAAATTAAGGATTTATCCAGCTTATTAATATGAAATGACATAAAAATGTATTTGTAATCAATATTTGATTTTTTTTCTTCTTCAAACAAGTTACTAAGGATAAAATTAAGAAATCAAATGATAAGTTTTAAATTCAAACACACTAGAATCCCCTAAAAAATAATTCAAACACTAGTACTTTAACTAGTTTATCTTTTTTTTTTCTTTTCGGTGGCCAGGGTTTGACCCTTGGATCTTGCATATTTTATGTATTGTCCATACCAACTGAGTTAAACTCACGAGGACTTTAACCAGTTTATCTAAAAACACAATAAAATAATTCAAACACTAGTACTTGAACTAGTTTACGTAAAAACACAATAAACTAGTTGAACAAAATTTATAAGCTCTAAACATAAAATTGTTGCAAAATATATCTATCTTGATCATATTAACTCATAAGTTAGTATAAACATTCTTTAATAAGCTGAAAATTTTACTTTACCAAACAGCACCTATGTCTCTTGTGCACGTTACACTTTGTTTACTGTGAAAGTCAATTGGTATCACATCACAAGAGAACCAAACATACATCATATTAACTGAATAGAAATTTAAAACAATAATTTAATTAAGCTGCTGTAATAATCATGATTAAAGAAAAACGTGACAAACAAAAGTTTCATTCCAATTACAAAATTTATAATATACGAAATTTCTATTTTCGTCTTCGATTTAGATCTAAATCTAAAGTTTCGGTGGAGCAATTCGCTCATTATTTATCTATATTTATGTTAAAAGCAAAGCGAAAACGTACGGTGAAAGCTCTTACCGGAGATTCACCGGAACTTCTACCGGCGGCGATGAAGACTGAGAAAATCTCTACCGTCTAACTAACAGATTCGTTAACGGTGTGAGTCTTGACTTTCGCTGTCATCATCTTCTTGAATTCTTCAAAGTTAACACTACCGTCACCGTCAGAATCAACAGACTTAATCATCTCTTGGCATTCCTCAACGGAACACTTCATTCCAAGACGATCCAGTGCAAGATGAAGCTCTTCAGTTGAAATGAGTCCGTTTTTGTCTTTATCGTAGAGATCGAACGCGTCGCGAAGAGCTGAATCGCCGCCGTCCGTGGTGTCGGAGCGGCAGAACGCGGCGAATTCAGATAAGTTGATGAAACCGTCGTGGTCGGTGCTGAGTTCTTCCATGACGCGTCGGAGTTCTTCTTGTTGAGGTACGTCGGATCTGAGTGTTCGGAGAACGGTTTCGAGTTCGTTGACGGAGATCTTGCCGTCGCCGTTTGCGTCGAAGTTGTTGAAGACTTTTTTGAGTTCGTCCATGTCGCCGAGGAGTGGCGAAGGTGTTCGAGTCGGGTCGGATTCTGCTGGAACGGGTTCGTTTGTTGCCATTGGTTTGAAGATTATTCGGTTTGGGATTGGTAGCGTTCGGAGAAGAGAAGAGGATAATAATTGACTGAAGGTGGTACTTGAGTTGGTTTTGTTGTTAGGTACTAAAGTACAAGAAGACTATGGTCAATGAATTTTTACACAAATAAAATTAAAATAAATATGGAAATCCCAACTAATTTTGTTTTTTGTGTTAATCTTTCGACTACATTTTTGTGTTAATTTTTCGATTTCCAGATGAAGAGTCGTGATAATTTAGAGTTTAGATGTGAGGTAAGTATAATATGAGAAAAAAATTATTTTATAAAAATCAAACTCGTGTTGTTTAGAAGGATTTATTATTTGATGAAATTCATAAACCACTTGGTTATTAACATCTCATCTTAATCTCTAAAAAAAAAATATGGAGTACGTTTAATAGTTTTAATTCAACTAATAAATATGTTGAAATTACTAGATTGATCGGTGTTAAAACTTGACTTCATCGCTTATGTGTGAATTTTCATATGGTTATTTCATTTTGTCTATATATATATATAACTAAAAAACAACACAAAGTTATTAATTTTCAAGAAAGCCAAACAAATTTGTCTTTTATCCAAAATACATAATTGAATCATCTCTTAAATAATTATTATGTCGATGGCTTTGAATCATCTTTAAATAATTATTATGTTGATGGTTATGCTAATGATTTGGCATTAACATGACGTTAGTTATGCGGAGTTGTTATAAAAATTAAGAGACAACTTAACCCCTAATGGAACTGAAAAAAATAAAAGTGTCTAATTCGACTAATAATGTTAATATTGTTAGATAAATATTTTTATCTAAGTTTGAACCCCAAAATATTGTAATCATGTGTGTGAAATTTAGATGATTTTTAAATAATATTTGTCACTTCGTTTATATACTAAATAGACAGTTAAAAGAAAATTGTCCATGTGTAAACCAGAAGACTTAAGAGAGGAGAATACCCTTTTTTTTTTTTTGAGGGAAGAGAGGAGAATACTTGAGTGGTCGCAATAATTTCAACACACAATCAAATATATAAAATTTAGTTTTTTTTTAGAAATTAAATACACGTTATTTAATTCTTTTTTCCATGTGTCAAAAAAAACTTTTTTCCTGCTATCTTTTTAAATTATATGAGTATACCCAAATAATTATTGATCTAAACAAAAGTATACCAAAATAATTGTGACCATCAACTTCTTCCGTAAAAAAACATGGTGCTTGTTCTCTCTGAGGCGGTCCACTTTGTTTATGTTGGTCCACTTTGTTTATGTTTTGCGATTTCTAATTGTATTGTGTTTTGGATTTTTAATTTGTTTTTGTTGGTCGTATTCTTATTTTGATTCCTTACTTGTTGGTTCTATTCTGATGGTACCATGGTATTTTAGTTTTTTAAGTTGTATCTGTTGTTATACATAGTCTTTTGAATTTGTTTGTATAATTCCTTACTTGTTTTGCTGGTTTTAATAAAGGGATAGTGACGTTTTTTTGGATCTGTCTGGAAGCAAAAGCTATTATTGAGGTGTATATATTATGAAAATTCATATTTAGTCCTCACAAAATACAAAAATACAATTTTAGTCCCTTAAAAGTTAAAAAGCTATGTGATTTTTAGTCGTTTAAAAGTTAAAAAGTTAAAAAGCTATGTGATTTTGATTTAAGAGAGGAAGAAATAAAGGGAAATGAAGAAGGAGGAAGGTGATTATTTTTTATTTTTTTTATTTTAACTTAAGAACGAGAAGAGGATGAACTTCTGATTTAAGACTTTTAAAAAATTAGAGATTTAAATTGTCTCCAAAATATAACCATTGCACCTAAGTGTCCCAAATTTTGGTATTAAATACATTTGGTATGTGACATATAGCACCTTGAATTTCTAAAGTGTCATTTTCTTCGACAAAAATAGCGAATAACTTTTAAGTATGACCGTTTTTATAATTGATGGGTGATAGTTGATAACTAATAGCTAATAATTTAGTTGAAGTGTTTGATAAAAATAACGGTTCAATTAACTGATAAATGTTAAATGATCTTCTTAATCATAATAAATTTACATCAATGAACATTTAGGTATTTTATGTATATTTTTCTGTTAAAATATTGAGTTTTTTTTGTAAAAATTGTGAAAAACATAAAAGTAATTAAAGAGTATATTGGCTAATTGTATAAATTGTTGAAAATCTTGTTTAACCTATTAGGCATTTTAGTAGTTCACCATAATGAGACAGCAAATCAACTTCGTGCTAGCCTTGATCAACAAACATACATGTGTAGATGATTTGATTATATATGAATGACTATATTGACTAATGACTTTTTTTAATGAACTATTGAATAATGACATAATAGTTACTATAGGCTTATGGTGTGTGTCGAAGATTTTAATTTATCTGCTTAGACTAAAAGTAAAATAATGACTACGATGAAACAAGTTCATGAGATGAAGTCTTATATGGTTCATCATTTGAGCACATAGATAAACAATCTATTTAATTTTTTTTTAAATGTGTGTGTCCAAATAGAGTGTTCAAATACCTGTGACCAACTAATATTTTTTGATTTATGATCACTTTGTCTAAATCAACTCAACATATTTTGTTCCCAAGAGAGACAACAATAAACCAAACCAGCAACAAAATTTACATAAAGTACACATGTTGGTAAATCCAAATCACAATGAAATTTATAAAAAGTCTATCAATTATAAAACTCTAAAATCAAATTTAAATCACAACAATTTCAAACTCATATTGGCAAATAAACAAACGTACTACTAAGATTTTCATGCCTACCCTACTAGAGATCATTGTTTTGAACAATTCAACACTTCAACTACTTCCATGTGAATAAAAATCTCAACAACTACCATAGCACATGAATCAGTTACAAACTTAGAATGGTACACACCACAAGACACAGGAGTAGTTCATTAACCTAGTACAACAAACATTAAAAGTAACAAACTATAAGATAAATGGTAATTGATCAATTTAGGGACAGAAAGTGACCAAATAATTAGCCTTAGAACAAGTAACAATACTTGTAGGATCATCAAAGGCATAAGAGTAAGCCTTAGGGCAAGCCAACTTAAAGATTCTCGAATAACTCGTGGGCTTACAAGCCTGTGGGCTTCCATAACTACCCGTGCAACAATACTTAGGTGAGTTAAAAGCATAACAAGCACTCTTACAACCAACCACGTGATTCATGTCACTTGACCTAACTTGAAGGCTTATGGGACACATAACGTTAAGATCCCTAACACAACCAGCCAATTCACATTTTCCGTTACCATTTAATGGGGTTATCGTTAACGGAAGATTGTAACCGTCCACAAGACTAACGTCGTAGAAATCTTGGTCGTTGTCGAGAGTAAATTCGGCTAGTGTTGCCGGTGGTGTGCCACCAAGGCCATTACATGACAGAATACCACCACAGTCTCCGGTGGTGCAATGACCGTGGCCTGTAGCATCGAAGGAGCAGTTGTCGCGGGCCCATATGCGACCCGACCAAAGTGGTGGAAGTTGGAGTGTGTAGGCATTGTTGGATGGAAGGTTGAAACCTCCTTGGGCTATGATAGGCTTTCCTGCAGTGGGCTGTAGCCCGGGCCAGATTTGGTGAGGACACTTGTTGTAAAGTGTTATTGTTGTTGCTGATACCTCAGTCACTGTTTTAAAAAAACAAGTTGTAAAGTTTCATATCGATTTTAAATGAGTAATGATATTAAGGCATTCATATTTTCGTGCGCATCTAATACTTAGGTTAATCACATTTAAATTGCGGTTGGTTCAATTGAGTATATGATTAATTCATTTCACCGTTAAAATTATTGTTAATTCAACTAATGATGATGTATAAATCACAAGTTCATATTTTTCTAAGTACTCTATATTAACCATATATTAAACTAAATTAAGCATAATTTTGCATGTCGTTGACCATATATTGTAGATAAAGAGAAATTAAATGTCCATGAAATATTTATTTATTTATTTTAAAACAATTGTGATGTGAAGTGGTTTAGAAGGTATAAAATGTGTGTGAGAGAGACTGAGAGAGGAGAGGAAGTTACCTGCAATGTTAGAGATAAGGAAGAGAGTAAGGATGAGTCTTAGCATTGTGGTGATTGGGATGAAGAATGAAGTGCTTCTTATGTGTCTGCTACTTGTCTTTAATATGCCCCTTTTTGTGTTAGTATATTAGGGATAGCAAACCGTTGCTTTTATAGAGAGAAATGGTGTGGACCAAGTAAATGGAACTTCAAAACAAAGACAGGATGGAATGGAGATGGGTTTTTGAATATGATTATAGCAAATTTTTCACATTAAAAGTTTCTTATAAACTTTTACAACATAAGTTGACCCTTAAGATTAATAGATTAAAAGTCTCTTATAATTTTGTTTTTCGTCCCCATAAAAAAGTGGCACGTTTTTGTTCCTTGAAAATTTCCCTCCACGCGTTTTAGTTCATGTTAATAAGTTAATATGTATTTTTTCATAAAAAAAAAGTTATTACGTATTTTTGAATGATTTTTTTTCTTCCATAAATGCTTAAATAACATTATAGAAAGTTGGTCCAAGAAAAAGAAACAAAAAATTTGATTTTTAAGTCGATATTTTTGTTACTCTTTTCTTGAACTTTCGAAATTTATTCATAAAATTAAAAGTTTAAGGATAATTAAACAAATTTAAATATTTTGAAAACAAAAATGACTAAAATTTAGTGCAAAATTCATTTAATTGAGGAAAAAAAAATTAAATTTGGTAATAGTGGGGAGAAAAAATTATTTAACCCATAAGTTTATTACTCGAACCACATTATTTTAGTATAATTTTTAATTACACCATACACTTTAGTGCCCTAGACCCTAGTAATATCACTCAGTTTGTAGCTTCTTTTAGGTTCATTTTATTGCCCATTAATCTTATCTCTTCTAGCTTATGCCCTACTTGTAATGAAGGTGATGAAAATATGTTACATGTTGTGTTTTCCCGCCACATGCCATGTATGTGTGGTCCCTTTGTTTCCCTAGTCGATCACTCCTCTTGATCAAGATAATTTGCGTACTTGGATGAAATAATTTATTGCAAATATTGGCTCCATTGGAACCATTATTATATGGAAGATTTTGTGTTCTTGCAACAAATATATCTTTGAAGATATTAATATTATGCATTATGTCTAAAGACATTAACGCTCAAGTGTTATCTCTTTTGCATTATGTCTTGAAGGCTTTTGTGTTTCATACCTTTCACACCGTTTAGCAGTCTACTTGTATCGTCACTTGGCTATGACCTAATGCGAATTCAGTAGCTCTCAATGTTGATGGCAACATGTTCCTCAATTCCAACTTGGGAGGTTTTGGTGGTCTTATTTGTAATCATACAGGTTCTTTTTCGTATGGGTTCTTCCAACAAATTAGTAGACTTTGCGTTTTCCAAACTGAGATTTTGGGTTTATACCATGGTTTGAAGTTGCATCTATTGGTTTTAGGTGTTGTGTCTCTTTGATTCAATTAATGTTCTCGACCTTATGCAAAAGGATTTAGATGTGTATCACAAGTATAAAAGTTTGATCATGACTTTTTAATACCTTACTCGTGGAGATTTGGTGGTTAGTTTGCATCATACTCAGTGTGGGGACAATGTTGTAACTAATTTCCTTGCTAAAAAGATGTCATACGTGATTAAATTTCAAGCAAACGTTCAAATACTCACTTGAAATTGTAAAATAGTGCAATTACCCCACGAGATTTAAGACATGGCAAAAAACCCTGTGAAATTGCTAAACGTTAGTCAATTTGCCTACTGTGCCAGTAACATGACATGGTCGCTGACTGTTTATGTGGTCTGACATGTCTTACCATGTGACAATACCATGTATGCAGTCAACAACCACGTCATGTTAACTAACATATGTAGTTAATGGATGGAACAAATTGACTAACATTTGACAATTTCAAAGAGGTTTTTGCCTTTTCTCAAATTTTAGGGGGTGATTGTAAGATTGTGCAATTTATTTGTCTATTTAGTCATTAAATTTCCTTTTTTTGTTTTGAGTGGAAATATATTTGATATAAATGTTTAAGGCACGCTCATTTGATACTACAGTATAGAGATTCTGGGTACACTGAGGCCGAAGGTTTTTCATTGCGGCCAAAACACAAACACATACACAACAATGTCAATTTCTGTATTCAGATCAAGACACGCTCTCAATTCTCTTCCATTCTCTACTTTCTTCTTGCGCTTCTACTCATTCAATCATCCTCTTCCTCCATTCATCCCCAATGTTGACGACGCCGTTTCATCCTTCAATCGCATCCTCAACATCAACCCTACACCACCCATCTTCGAATTCGGTAAAATCCTATCTTCCCTTGTTAAGTTGAATCATTTCAATACCGCTGTTTCATTTTCTCAACAAATGGAACTCAATGGAATTCAACCTAACATTGTTACTTTAACCATTTTGATTAATTCTTTTTGCCACTTGAATCAACTCAATTTCGCTTTTTCTATATTGGGTAAGATTCTTAAGCTAGGTTACGAGCCGAATACTGTAACATTAACTACACTTATCAACGGTCTTTGTCTTAACGGCGAGGTTAGAAAAGCATTTCACTTCTATGATGATGTTATAGCAAAGGAATTTCAGTTGAATCATTTAAGTTATGGGATTTTGATTAACGGATTATGTAAATCAGGTGAAACTAAAGCTGCATTGTCGTTGCTTAGAATGATTGAAGGGTTGTCTGTTAAGCCTGACGTGGTAATGTATACTACAATCATTGATAGTTTGTGTAAGGATAGACTTGTGACTGATGCTTATGGGTTGTATTCTGAAATGGTTGAAAAGAAGATTTTTCCGAATGTTGTTACTTATAGTACGTTAATATATGGTTTTTGTATTGTGGGTCAGTTGAAAGATGCTGTTAGGTTGTTTAATGAAATGATGTTGAAAAACATTGACCCGGATGTTTATACTTTTAATATATTGATTGATGGGTTGTGTAAGAATGGAGAGATGAAAAAAACTAGAAATTTGTTAGGTTTGATGATAAAAAGCGGAGTGAAACTCAATGTTGTTACTTATAGTTCTTTAATGGATGGGTATTTTCAAGTCAATGAAGCGAATAAGGCGAAAGATGTGTTCGAGATTATGGTGCGATGGGGAGTGAGTCCTAATCTTCACAGCTATAATATTATGATTGATGGATTGTGTAATAATAAAATGGTGGATGAAGCTGTGAATCTCTTTAAGGAAATGCATTCACGAAATATGGTTCCTAATACGGTGACGTACAATTCTCTTATTTATGGACTTTGCAAATCTGGACGAATTTCGTATGTTTTGGATCTTATTGATGAGATGTGCGATAGAGGTCAACCAGCTAATGTGATCACTTACACTTCCTTAATGGATGCTTTGTGCAAAAGTCATAATCTTGACAAGGCAATTGAGTTGTTTACGAAAATTAAGGATTGGGGTATTCAGGCAGATGTGCACACATACACAGTTCTAATTGATGGATTGTGCAAAGGGGGAAGGCTTAAGAATGCACTAGAGGTTTTCAGGATACTTCTAATTAATGGTTATCATCTAGATGTCTTGACGTATACTGTTATGATCAGTGGCCTTTGTAAAGAGGGCTTGTTTGATGAAGTATTGACATTGCTTTCAAAAATGGAAGAGAATGGTTGCGTTCCTGATGCTGTAACTTATGAAATAATTATTTGTGCTTTATTTGGAAAAGGCAAGATAGATATGGCAGAGAAACTTCTATGTGAAATGATTGCTAGAGGTCTATTGTAAGAGTAAAACAAGGTGAGATGCCATCTAGTTACAAATTAATTTATTTGAATTTTTATGACTACCATCCTATCTTTATTTCCTTTTACTGTCACATATAGAAATGAAGATGGACTACAGAGTGGGCTAACTTTGCATTTAGTTTTTATTTTATTTTTTATTAAAGTTAGGTACTGTTAGCTTCATATTGTTATTGAAAGAATAGTAATTTATCTTCTGCTTTGTCCAGTCTCGACATATTGCAGTTGCAGCTATAGTTTGTTAATATCAGCTCTGTTAGCATATTGTGAGTATGCTAATATTCAGTTAGTTGGACTGTTAGTTTTATAGCCAACTATAAACAATAATATCAAAATAAAATAATAAGAACAGCTCTCAGCAGACGTTAAACTGATACCTCATCCATTCCCCTTGGAATATAATCAAATATGGACGTTGGTTCATTCTTAATCTGCTGGATCTTTCATGCTTTCGTTTGATCATTCTTAAGAGCTGCAAAAAGTTACTATAAGCTATTTTTAAGTTTTCTCTCTCTCAATCTACCGGTTAACATATGATTTCTCTTTTTTATTGCAGATTTTGCTATTCTGATGTCTTGAGATCACAACAATTTTGTTTACAGGCTCTTGAGTTTGGTCCTTTCCAATTGTAAATTTTGATTAATTTACAGATTTATTTGTTATAGCTTCAATATGATTTTCTTGCTACAACCTGTATATAAAAACTAATGCTGCTCATCATAGTCTTCCATAATTGTTAGCCTCACCCTTTGTATTATGGTTCTGATTAGTTTATAATATCAAATAAATTGTTTAGGCAGTTTGGTGTCTAAAGCAAGTTAGTTGAGACCCAATTTTCTAACTTATATGAATGATTTTTTTTTTTTGAGCAAATGAATGATTTTTTTATAAAGTTCATTTGCCTGAGTTCTATATAACAACTTTTGTCTATTTTTCTGTTTGATTGTGAAAGCAGCCAAGGATTTCAGTACAGGAAGTTATATGATTGTTTTAATTTTTTTTTAAGCCCCTAATGATTGATGGTTTGATAAAAATCAATTTGATTCCTAGAAAAAAGCCAAGGATTTCAGTATAGACACTTATATGATTGTCTTTTGTCTCACGGTGTTTGTGTGGGATTTCAAAACTAGAAAAAGCGCATTTGTTTCTTAGAAAAAAAATAGATTTGTTGGTATTATTCCTCTTGGATAGATATAGATATTAGATGTCGGCACTAATGCCCTCTGCTGAAATAACATACATCAGGCCAACAATTTGACATATAGATATGATACGAAAATTTCACTCGAAACTCTAAGTACCATGTAGTCTCTCCATTCTAGTTTGATTTTTTATGGTTTAAAAAGTGAATATTTTCAAGTTATTTTCTCTATTAGTACATAATGATTTTTCCTCCTTAATTCTTAGAGTGTGTTTGGACGGGGAATTTTATAACGGAATGTAATTTTCTAGGGGAGTGGAAATGATTTGTCTTCAAATCTCTTGTTTGGATAAAAATAGAGAATTTGTAAAATCCCCAGAATTTTACAGGGTATTTTGTCTTTGCAAAATTGGAAGATTTTGAATACCATCTTTTCAGAGAGAATTTCAAAATTGCCACTAATCTCATCTATCCCGTGACTCTCATGAACAGTGTCACACGATTCTTTCTACCGGGCTTGAGCTTCTCTCTTACTCGAGTTTCTCTCTTGCCGTTATTCTCTCTAGCTCTCTCTGCCGTCATTTTTCTCTCTTTGTTCCTGATTTGTTCTTCTCTCTCGATCTCCGGTTGTTATTCTCTCTTACCAGGTTTTGCAGATGAAACAAGACGATCAAAAGGTTGTGTTCATTGATTTTCAGTTCGACCCATTTCTGCTGTAGTCTCATGTGTTTTTATTCTTTGGAGGCTTTTGCAATATGAATTTTCAATTGCTTCATCTATGTTCGCTTCAGGTTTTGATTCTTGGGGAGACTTGATTTCAATTTTGTTTTTTGGAGGATATTGGTTTTTGACCTTCAACTCATTCAAGGTTAGTTCATTGGTTTCATCTCAATTTTGTTTTCTTGTATGAATTTAGAGTTTTAAGTTGAGTAACTTTGGCTTTTCTTCATAGAAAGGTTGTACCATTCTTCATAATTAGAATTTCAGTTTTTTCCTACTAAACTTTGTCGTTGCTGGTACTGTATTCACTTGTATGACAATCTTAATCATAGTCACATAATTCGTATTCGCGTTGGTACGCAGTACGGGTTCACGGTACGCAATATGTGAAGAATCCGGTACGTGTAAGGGTATAGAGCTTCGGTACACATCGGTTCGTCGTTGGTTCGTAGTTCCAGTGTACAAAAGAAATAAGGCCAACACTATAAGATAAAATGACACACATCATGCATGACAGGCAGCTAGTAGCATAAGTGCACAACTCTGTTGTTTAATAAACTTAAGTCCCACATTGGATGATTTGAAAGAACAAGAGAAGAGAGCTGTTTATAAAACCAACCAAATGGATTGCATACTACATGGATTTGAGGACACTCAGCTGTGTAGTAATAAAAAGCAGCGTCCTCATCCAATGCATACGGTGCATATAACTGTTTATTTATTTTTTTGCTTATTTTATTGTTCTATCCTTTTTTCCCAACCAATTAGTGCTATTCTTTCTTTGGTACGCTTGGTACGCCATTTGTTGCTTGGTACGCTATTTGTTGCGAATTCCACACGAATTGATGCATACCAGGTTCGTCAAAGTACCCGAATTTGGTACCAGCGAATTGGTTCACAGTTCTTCGCCACATGAACGAATTATGTTACTATGATCTTAATTAATAAACTTAAAAACTTATTAATTGTAGTTCATAAATTTCTTGAAAAGTCAGCCATAAACTTATTAGTTGTATGCTTCATGTTTTGAATGGTTGCAGTAATATTATTATTTGGTGGTTGCTAGTTGTATGCTTCATGTTTTGAACGGTCCTGTTATTTGCTGGTTCTATGTTTCATGGTCAGTCTTGATGACAAGTTGTTTGATGATATATATACCCGTCACCCCAACCATGAATCAGGAAAATACCCGATTTTCTTTTTCACGTGGACTTGACTTATGTTAACAGCACGGTGTGTATTTTTTTGTAAGTTATGTTTGTGGGAGTCATGTATTGTGTCCGTTATAAGATGCTGGGGCTTGAATTGTTTTGTCATAGGCAATTGACCTCTATATTCGGGAAGTGGATAGTCTGAGATTTGAGCTATCCACGAAGAGGTGCTCTGATAAGCTGTCTAGTGTCATGCAGTTGCAAAGTTTTAGTTTTGTGTCTTATGTTGCTATACACTTTCAAATTTCTCAGATATCATAAACCTTTCAATAACTAGACTCA
>Ga0315915_1000934_pt1 | contig 33411 bp, 15 predicted proteins | sample MpolbnodulesMG_FD_207738 | JGI IMG/M metagenome (GOLD analysis project Ga0315915, IMG submission 207738) | Medicago polymorpha root nodule microbial communities from Los Angeles, California, United States - branched nodules | ecosystem: Host-associated > Plants > Roots > Nodule | place: USA...
TTAACTAGTAGAATTTGAAACATGAAAGGCAAATAAAACACGATTAAAAAAAAGTTCTTTCAAAAGAAACTTAGTGTGTGTTTGGATATGATTTTGAAACCACGTCACGTTAAAATAACACTTCCCAATGCAATCCAATCCTCAAAATTGTGAAGCTGGGTTTTGTAGCTTTAACGTTGTCGTGATTTGCTGTTGTGTTTTTTTCAATTCTACCGTGCTACCAAACAGGTCATTAGTGATACAACTTGGGCGCCGTTTAAGGTATGCGACGTAAATAGGTCTCGCATGGTGCGAGACTTGTTTTGACCTTTTTTTTTTGACGTTGTCATAACTTGCAAGTGTAGGTCAATACAATATGAGTTAGGGGTGGATGAGGACCCGAGATCCGACCCAAACTGTAAAAATTGGTATGTAAAATAGTGAATCGGGTGGGTCATGTTGGATCTACGGGTCTGAAGAGTGACTTCTTTAGTTACTAACAGATTTGATTGGTCGGACTCAGATCTTAAATTCTCATCCACCAGTATCCACAACTGATCGATATGTACAATGAAAATTAAAATTCTCGATAAAGTAGTATATAGCTAGCTACTTGTCTATTCATATCTTCTTCTTTAATCAATGTCATTATTTTTTGCCACCTTATTCTGTGACACAAACCCATCTATTCCATAGATAGCATTAACATCACAATTCACAACACCAATCTCAGAAATCAGTAAGTCATAGAAGACTAATAAAAAAGGAAAAAAATAAAGATTATTTAAATGTATACATATAATATATAATACTCCAACACTTCTATTTAGCCATTTTTATTACTGACTTCGAAGACTAATAAAAAGAAGGAAAAACAAAATGGTGAATAAACCAGTATAATTACAATTGCCAACAAAAAGAATAGTGAAACTTAGTTGTGTGTAGGAGTTGCAAAGAAATGTAGATTGAAATACAAAGACAATAAGGTGGTGGAATACTCACCCCTCTCACAACTCACAAGACACAGTTACACCAAAACAACCAAGGTTAAGTAGCATTTTTACCTTTTCCTCCTCGAGACACCACCACCCCATATGCTCTCCTTCTCATAATATTCGGATGAGTTCCCCCACCTCTCAACTTCATGTTCACATGAACTTATATCTTTTGGACACCACACACAACTTCATTCACTCACTCTTCTTCTTTGTTCTCAATTACACGTACAACCATTTTCTTCTTCATGTTGCGAGTAATGAAAGATTGAAACTGCTTGGTACACTTTTTTTTCTTCTGATCTTCAAACTTATGGGTATTTTTTTGTTTTGTTGTTGGCACTCTCCATACCCGTAAAACCGATCTAACCAACCCGCCACCCGAAGAATCCGACATCGGCCAAACTGTTGAAGAAAACAGACGGAAGTGGGTTCTTTCTAACCATCCGCGGGTGCAATTCGGTTTGGGCTTTTCGGTCCAAATTCGACCGAACCCGACCGGTTGTCCACCATGAGTTACCTATTGTTGCAAGTAATAAGTATTATATTAATTATATTTACAAATTGAATGCTAAGGTCATTTTAGGTAGTTTATAATTAGTACCTTTTCTCCTTTTCTTGGCCTTTTCACTTAAACAAGAGAACACCCATTTCCTTCCAATTTCTTCATAATTATACACAAGTCGATCTGGGAAATTAAATTTCGATATCGATTTTTTGGTTGGATCCGTTTCAACTTATCCAGATTTTGGCTTCACTTCACTTTATTGAATAATTATCAGTGGTAAGTTTGTAGTATTTTAACATTTACTCAGTTTTGATAATATTCAATTTTGATTTTATTTTTGATAGAAATTGTATATATTTGAAGGTTAAAGCATCCATATGGAATAGAATACAAATGTCCTTGAAGATGCATCTGCAATGAAGTAATGCAAACTTATTATGTAAGTGAACATATACATATATCTATAATATGTGGTTGTAACCCATTTGTTTGTCAGATTATCTGACCTAGTTTTGTATATCATGTTTTACGCAAGCGCATGATGAGATAACACATGAGAATGAAGGTGAAGCTGACAGAGAAGGGGATGATGAAGGTGACAGGGAAGGGGATGATTATGGTGGTCGGGAAGGGGAGTTCTCTGCAGAAGAAAACGAAGATGATGAAGCATTCTTAGGTTCTGAATACAATGAAGATGATTATTCTAGTGATGGGAAGGAAATTTCATATACAGATAATGAGGGTTTGGAAGGAAATTATAATGGTGTGAATGATTCAATATTTTCAGATCTAAGTCAAGATGAACCATTTGTAATATATGGTGTTGACGATATTGTAAAGATGGATATGTTTAACCTGCAAAATGAAGATGTTTCGAAGTTGCAATTTGGTAGTTTTGACGAGATATTTATTAACTTTGTTGGATCGTATTCATTAACTTTGTATGCGAGATATTTATCTCTTATACAAAGGAAAGGATTGCGTATACCATAAAAAAATGATTAACTAAAATATTTATTTAGAATAATTGAAAATTTTGGAATTTTATTTAATAAGTTGTTGTTTGGATTGTCATTTAATATAAGAATTATTGTGACCTGTTTTTACAAATAGGTTAAGTTTCAGATTAATTACATTTGTTTTTAATCTCTTCTACACTCATAATTTTTAAGCTGAGATCCTAACATATATATAAATTTTTAAGCTGATTACATATGTGTTTTTGTACATAAAAAATGTATAGAAATGATTACGAGCTAACTTATTAAGTGGATAAGGGCAACCAAAATGATCAAGCCAACTAGCCGTTGGTGTTTAAAATAGTAATACCATGACAAATGCATAATTATATTGAATGAAAAATAGTAACACACATGTAAAAAATTAAAAGTTCATATTGGTGTACATGGTGATTATAAAGATGATATAAATGTAGTCATATATTGCATACTACAAACATGCAACATCAACCAAAGCCAAGAATAACATACTAAGAACCCATGCATGGTTCATTATTTTGGCATGCAAAAATGATAGAGACATGGTAGACCATATAAGGCTGTGTATTAACAAACTTATTATCTCCTTTCAAAGTAGCAATCTCCATGTTAAACGTGAAGTTTTCGTCAAGTGACCTTTGTAGTTCTTCATATAGGATCTAAACATTGTAATAGTTGTAATCATGTATCATTCTACTAGTAGCTTTCAACAACCGACGCAATAGTTGCACATCTACATCTCCCTTTGCATCAAATTTATTCTTATTAAAACAACCAACTAATACGAGGGGATCAGCCATAAAGGAGCATGACAAACAACCATGATACCTTACAAATTGTAAACCATGATCAACTTTGTTCTCATGCAATTTGTAATCTACTGGTTCAACAATCCTCAAACGGCTACACACTATTTCAAGTTGTTTTTGTATGCTACTTTGTAGAACGATATCAGAAGCGGTTCTGTGTTCAGCCAAGTTGGTGTAAAATAAACCTTAAATACATAAAGTTGTAAGAAATATGTTATTAAATATAAAAACATACAAGTTTGAGGTGGATATACCTGTATAGAATCACTGTTGTATGAAGATTCACTTATGTCATACGAGTTGTTAATGGGTTTTGACATATTCACGTCCAACTTTCTTTCAGTACCCCTCATATGCCTCTTTTGCCTGGTTGATGGTGTTGTTGCTTTCATGGTAGTTATTACTCCATCAGATAACTTGGACAAAAGCAGCAAGCCATGAAAGATAAATGTCAAGCTCCCAACTTTATAAACTACATATATTTTACACTTACCCGTTGTTTCACCAGATACAAGCATTTATAGGCGCGCCCAATTAACAATCCAAACCTTTGGGTAGTTAATCTTTTATAAATAATGTAACTCATAGTCTTAGGAATTTAGATGAGAGTTGTTTATATGTTTTGTTTTGGTCAACGAATTTACTACGGTCACTATAATAGGTTGTTGAAGATGGTTATTATTTCCAACCTCTAACATTAATACGTTTTGTTATTATAGTGTAAAATTAAATTATTTTATATTTACTGAAGGTTGTTTGCTAGTGTATGAAAACTGGCGTCCATTAACGTTGGTTTTTTAAAATAAATTGACAAATTAAGTGTGTGTGTGTGTGTGTTTATGGTGATATATGTCTGTGTATGTATTAGTTTTTTCTATCATGTACAAATTTAAACACGCTAACAACTTTATATGCCAAATTACATTATTAATCCCTTAACTTAATTTCAAGGTAATAATGTGACAATGAGCTTTTATATGTGACTTCTTATCTGTGACAATCTTTGTTAAACTAACTTTAGTTCAAATGAAAACCTTCACAGTTGAAGTAAGATTGTGTTTTAAGATTAACCGACTAAGACTAATCGATGGTCTATGAGAATCTTAATATCAATGACTTCTTATCTGTGATAATCTTTGTTAAACAAACTTCAGTTCAAATGAAAACCTTCACAGTTGAAGTAAGATTGTGTTTTAAGATTAACCGACTAAGACTAATCGATGTTCTATGAGAATCTTCATATCAAATGACTTCTTATCCGTGACAATCTTCGTTAAACTAAAATGGAAATAATATAATATATTTGAACGAGTAATAACTTAAAGGAGGACAACCACTAGAGAGACCACAATTTTAATTTTAATTCGAATATCCTTATCATCTGTTTCTTTATTGTTACATTAGCTAAAAAAATTGTTTCAATTATGAAATTGGATGCTAAAACATCACTCCTTTTTCACACATAGATGATTCTAGCACATGTGGTGCAAACGAAGCTCAATGAAAGGTCGAGTCATGTAAAGGTATCAATTCCGGGGGGAGTAATTGAAAATTGTAGCCTGATTTTGAACGACAAATGCAAATCACAATGTCATATTGGTTTAGGATGGTATAGGTTTTTTTTATAAGGCTTCAATATGCATTGGTGACAAGATCCAATTATGGTCTCAAGGTCCAGGGATATATCGGGTGACTATACAAATGTTAATTTATACACTTGTGAGAATGGATATTTTCTTTTACAAAAATGATATTTGGTAAGTATTCGCAGCGCGGTTTGGATCGATTACCAGTAAAAACTATTTGATTCAAATATTAAAATACGGTTTAATTTGGATAATTGTTTAAAAAATCCAATATAATTTTATGTGGCTTAAATTGAATCAGATTTCAGTTGATCTAAATTACAATTGTAAATTACTATTTTAATACTAATATTATAAAATAATAAATATGTATTTGGACTCTATAAATATTTAGAATTTCATTTTTAGTCTCTACAAAATAAAATCATATTTTTTAGTCCGTGTTACATTTTACTTGAACATTTTTAGGGACAAAAAATGCTGATGTTTTTTTTTACAAAGACTAAAAATGGTGATGAAATTTTTTATAGGAACTAAAAATACTGAAAGAAAATTTTACAAAAACTAAAAAATGTGGTTTTAATTTTTTGTGGTGGCCGGGGTTTGAACCCCAGACATTGCATATATTATGTATTGTTCCTACCAACTGAACTAAGCTCACGAGGACAATATGGTTTAATTTTTCATGGAGTAAAAATAAGATTTTAAATATTTTATAAGTCTATAACGTATAAACCACACACACACTATATATATTGGGTGGAATAATATCAAATCTCCTATAAATCAAGCTGAAGGGATATCATATTGTTTTTTTTATTGTAAGTGACTCTACGATTGTAAAATTAAAAAATTACCAAACAACTTTAACTTTATTTGTAAAGTCCTGACTTTTAACTTTGTTTTCAAAGTAACTTTTAGACCATCAAAAAGTCGGGTCAAACAGAGCTGACCATAAAAAAAGTATATATATGCATGAAACTGGGAAAAGAAGCTGCTTAAGGTTTATTAGCGGCTATTGAGTTGAAGTGGGAATTAGAATTCAAACAAGTTATCTTTATTTAAAAAGAAGAAAAAGCTAACACAATTCAACTCTCTTTCTTGTGTTTTTCTCACCTTCAGTTGGTATCAGGAGCCTTAGTTCTGTTGTCTTAGCACTTAACAGTGTAACAGAAAAGATCCGAGAAAAACATGACATCTGTTGAAGGTTCCAGTTCTGGTAATAATGTTGTTGCATATGTTTATGGTACTTCTGATGATAAGTCATCTGACTCCAACAACGAAGCTCCTAGGTTTAATGGAGATCCTAAGACTTTCTCTTGGTGGAAAACCAAAATGTATAGTTTCATTATCGGTTTAGATGAAGAGCTATGGGATGTTCTTGATACAAGAGTGGCTCACAAACAACAATGGAAAGGCTAAAACCCTAATTCACACTTTCACAAAATGCGGCTTCAATGATCTTCTTAGGTTTAGAGTCTTCCTTTATATAGCCTGAGAATAGCATAAGCTTGATGAACAATTATGGCTATACAATCCAGCTGATCCAATAGAGTCTTCAGCTACAATATTCCAGAAGCATATATATTGTTTCCTTAAATGTTTTGACATCCATTCTTAGAAAACACGACAAAGCTTAAATAGACCTTTGCTGCTTCTAAAAATACACGCTTCTTGGACAACACTCTACGTGAATCATATCATCATAGAATCTTTAGTGATCTCACGCTTAAAACAAATCTTCAAAGAATGTGAAACAAGACACGCTATGATGTCGTACCAACATGTCAAGACATCTGTTCCAACATCTTACTAGAACACTTGTTTTAATGTAATGCGGCCAATCACAATACAATAACCTAACAGAGTATAAGACATATCAATGTTATAACCTATTTAATGAGAGAGTCAATCCCAGATTTGGCCAGAAAAAGGACAAGTAATCAAGAGATGTGTTGAAGTTTCATAATCATACTGACAGAAACTACATCGAGAAACAATGATGCAACCTCTACCCCAAAGATCATCATCTGTGGGAGGCATGTTATGAATGAATCACCAATAAATGAAGGAATATGAGGGAGGAACGAAAATTTTCCAAATAGTTTTACCAAAAATAACTGGATTTGCAGGTTTCTTGAGATGCAAAAAAGCCAATTTAGTAGTGAGAACACCTTCATTATATTGCTTTTATTGCGCTTTCATATCAAACGATCAGGTTGAACAATTATAGGTATTATGATATATTTAATTTGATTAGAAACGTTAGGAAAGTTTGATTAATTTATAACGGTACATTAATATTATCATGAGTGATCATATCCTTCAAACTATATATCAAAGTTTTAGTCAAAGCTGAAAGGATGTTAAGCAGTTGCACAAGAGATGAGCCATTCCAATTGGCATTCCAAAGTCTTATGTCTTCACTAGTACCAACAATCCAGACAGAATTGGTTAGAACCTCTTGAACATATGGTTTGATGTTAGACAAAATAGAAGAGCTAACATGGTCAGAGATATGAACATTGTTTCTAAGGACCATGGTTTTAAAGCCTAAAAATCTACAACAGAGATGAAGAATTTATGCTTTAATCGTTCTTCTAGTAGATCTAGTACCCAAACCTCCTTCTTTAAGAGACAAGCAAGGTTTGGACCAAGATATTGTGCACACTTCATCAGTAGATATGTACCACCCCATATAATCTTTTTGAACCATCAGTCAAATTGTTTAAAAGGTGCATATGCCAGAGATAAATGCTAAAAAATAAGTTAGCATACCATGAACAATAGATTTGCTGAGTTGAATTCTGCCGATGATAGACAGAAGAACTCCTTTCCAAGTTGCTAGCTTAGCCTTGATTTTATCACATAATTCTCTCAAATGTCTTAGCTTAGATTTCCCTTGAAATATTCAAACTCACAAATATTTGAAATGAGTGAAAGTGTGAAACCAATTTCATTTGCAAGAACATCACTTCTTGAAAGGATTATCGAACCAACATAAAGATTATTGTTTCTGATATTGATTTGATGCCCTGAATATTCAGCATATTGCCCAAAAAATTCCTTAATACAGTTGGTGTTCTTCTTAGAACCTTTGTAGAATTTTAAAATATCATCAACATAAAAAATATGACTAGTAATGATGGTACCTTGAGCTCCAAGCATAGGCTTCAGATGACCAGATCATCCTTGGAGCATTTGGGAATAAGAACAACAAGATTAGAGTTTAAATTATCAAGTAACTAGCCAGTAATAAAGAATTGCTAAACAAAATTAACAACATCATGAGATATAGTATATTCCAGATATACTGATTAAAGTTGCTACCATATCCATCAAGGCCAGTAGCTCCATCATTATTTTACTCAAACACAACATACTTAATTTCCACATCACTAGGAACCTTAACTAGTAAATGATTGGTAATCACTAGGATGTTGTTAATGATTATAGAATTAGCCATGCATTCATTAGTGGTCGTTAAATTATATTAGGTTATAATAACGAATAACACGATCTTCAATAGTAACAGGAGAATTAAGAAGTGTCATTGTTGTTCCTTAAGTGAATGACCTTACTGCTAGTTTTAATCATGGGCAATCTATGAAAATAATATGTGTTTCTTTAAATTTTTGAATTCTAGATTTCTCCTTCCAAACTAGTCCTGAATGTTCAGAGCTTGTTGTTAGTTTCTTAAAATATAGAAAAAGCAAAACAATATTGTTACACTTTGATAAGGCCATTTTTCTACTTACCACTCAGATTGCTCAACCTTTGAAATAAGTTGATCGAGAGTTACACTCTGATCCAAAAAAATCTACGGTCGAGTCATAACTTCCATTCTTTATATTTTGTTGATAATATAAGCTATTTCGTTCTTACCTTATAGTAACACATCGGTTTATATCATAACAAATTCGTTAGTTTCTTAAAATATAGAAAAAGTAAAATATTAGTATTGTATTTTTTGTGTATCTTTCAGACTATTTTCTAACTGTTTTTTGTAATTGTAATACAAGGACAATGGTAAAGTATAATTTATATGCACATGATACGTAATTATTTTACAGATATCCAGCTAATATGAAAATTTATAGCTGGTTTAACTAACATCATATTTGTAACACAATAATTTAAGAATATGGCTTCTTGATCTTGATAGCATATATTTATATTAGTTTGTGTCATTGAGCATGAAGCTGATGATTAGGTTGTTTACATTGATCATATTCTGTTGTTGATTCATTTTTGGGTGGTTCAACTTGTGAGGCAGTGATTGGCATGTTCATTTGTCCATGTGGCATCATATCTTGAATGTGGTGGTGGTGATGATGATCAGTTCCTACTATGTCATGTTGAATATGATGATGTTGTTGATGAGGATATAATGTGTATCCTTGTGGCCATGCATGCATGTTACCATCGTTTGAATTTGCCACGTGGCAGGCTCCTATACCTCTTTGATCAACAACATTTGAACTTGTTCCTTGTGAAAATGAACCATACACAGCAGAGGACAAATCCCTAAACATACCATCATCATTTAATAAAGATCAAATATTATTTATGAACAAAATATTTAAAACGGATAATTTTATGATTTTTTAAAACATTAAAAACAATTATTTTTTAGTTGTCAATTAAATTACTTTTATGTGTCTTTAAAATTGTTGCATAGCTTGAAATTGAAGGATGGGACACAAATTCAAAACCGCATTTTGTCAATTAAGCAAAGAATTATAATATCCATCCATAATTAGTAGTAATATAAATGGTTAAATTAATCCTATTTCCTATCATATCTTATTAATTTTTCGTTATTTTTATCCTTGATTTTACTTGGATTAGCAACCTCATATCATGTCTTTAACCTAAAACGAGAAACACTTATGTGTCTAAACATGTACGACCTCGTCTCCAAACTTTATGCAGTTTTAATTGTTGTTTTCCTTTCCTTTCTCTCAATCATGTTGTTCCTTCTTCCTCTCTAGGCAGCCTTTCTTCTCTCTCAAGTTTCTTCAACTGAACCTCCATGAAACATGAGAGAGAGAGAGAGGAAACGACGAATGAAGTTGCATAAAGTTTAGAGACGAGGTCATACATTTTTAAATAGATAAATGTTCCTCGTTTTAGCGAGGTTTAAAAATACTATGTGTATATCCTATTCTTGTCCAACTCTCTATCCTACCATGTTTATATTTAATGTTATAATTTAGAAATATTGAATTTTATTTCAAATATGCTTTTAGCGTCAAATGTTTTATATTTATGGGTTTTGCTAGGATACACCCACTAATTTTTATGTGAGAGTGTTTTAGCAAAGATATAACTAAAAAGTTGTTAAATACACCTTAAGGTGAATGTTGCTAAAACACACCTAAAAAATAAGTGGGTGTATGTTAGCAACTCCTATATGCATTTGCTAGAATACACCCACTTATTTTTTAGAAGGTGTGTTTTAACAAGTTATAACTAAAAAGTAGTTAAATGCATCTTAAGGTGTAGCTTGCTAAAACACTCCCACATAAAAACTAGTGGGTGTGCTCTAGCAAATCCCTATATTTATTATGTGAATTTCTAAAATCTCATACATTATATTAAATAGGGGCATAAAATGAATCAGAGAAATTATGCACTTTCAAATGAGTTCCTTTTTAAATTATTGGATCACAGTTACAATAGAAAAATTCTTATATATGAGACAGGTGGAAATAATCAAAAAGGCATAATAGCAGTTTTTGCCCCCTAACTTTCACGAAGTTGCGATTTTGGCCCCTAAGAAAAAGACTACAAAATTGTCCCTTAAATTTTGCAACTGTAGCAGTTTTGGTCCCCCAAGGAAAAATAAAGAAAAATAACACATGACACCTCACTTAGGGTGCCACGTCAGCGTAGACCAAGTCAAAATTGGCCTTGGGGGCGAAAACTGCCACATGTGCAAAACTTAAGGGGCAATTTTGTAGTTTTTATTCTTAGGGGACCAAAATCACAACTTTAAAAAAGTTATGAGGTTAAAACTGCTATTAAGCCAATCAAAAATAGATAAGTTGAAGAAATTGAAACCTGAGAGGATCCATAGGAGTGGATGCATCAAAAATATTATGCGAATGGTTCTGACCACTATCCTGTAGCCAACCTACATTCTCGAAAGTGGTGGGCATTCCCTGCCATAATTTTGTGATTTTAATTTAATTATAAATGCTAAAGTCTTTATATATGAAATTTTATATACTGAATTTACTTTATGAAAAATTTCAATTCCAAACATTAAATTGCATAAAATTAATAAATTGTGTAAGGATAAAATTGATAGCTGATATGGGCTTCTAGCACTCTATTGTAAAAAATAAAAATAAAAATTGATAGCTGATGTTAATTTAAACATAGTTTCATTTAATTACCTGAATACTACATGGATCATACGAAGATAGTTGGTTGTTCAACAAAACTTCCTGCAACCATGAGTACACATGCATGTTTTTACTATAAATAAACCAAGAAAATTGTAACATACGAAACATGGATACTCTTTGAATTAGGCGTGTTTTGGTGTCGGACACATATCGTGTACGGCACAGATACGACGTCGACACATATAATTAAATTCAAATTATTAGCGGTGTCAATATCTGTATCCGTACTTCATAGATTGAATAAAAAACCAAGAATAAAAATGAAGAAAATATATTATGATATTATTAAACCTTTCTCTGCATGACACGTGACAAGGTTTCTACTACGTTTTTTTCACTGGTTTCAAGCTCTGCAATAGATGTCATCTTTAATGGGTCGGGTTCGTATATCCTGAGTTCATCCACCACAACATTAGAACAATTATTGAAAAAAAATTAGAAAAGTTTCGACAATCTTATTACAAAGATTAATCATGAACCTTATCTGTTCCTCTGCCATTTGAAGTTGTTGTTGTAATCTACAAACTTCTTGTTGGAGTTCCTAGTTAAGAAGAAAATTTAATGACCATGAGAAAGGATGTGACTCATCTAAATACTTAAATATGTTACATAATTAATTAATAATTAATACAATCTAGGAGGGAACATATAATTTTGAATAAATCATCAATCAATCTAGTCTCTAATTTATCACCCCCTCTTCAATTTAATCCCCAAACTATGTAAATAAAATCAATAATCTCTAAACTATATGAAATCCCTCAATTTATACACTAACATATAAAATATTCAGCCCTAACATCTTAATGGCATAAACTGAATTGTCAAATTTCTTAAGGTTTAAGCACAACTTTATATCTAACAAGTAAAGAAGCATATTTTTTTTAACAGCGAATTTATTTTGAAATCATATCCATGCTTAAGACGAACATAAATCGGTGAATCATAGACTACAAGCTACAGGCGCCGTATATAGGCAGAACGCCCAAAATAAACACCATAAAAAACACTCATACACACAACACCTATACACACACAACACCTAATAAAGCCCTGGTTTCAATACCCATGAGGACAATAACCACCAAAAGAAACCTCACCACCAAAATCAAACTCCGTCGTAAACAACCACTAAAATCGAATTCATAACCACCCATTGCCACTACTCACCCCAAAACAACACCCGTAAAAGTCAAAACATCCTCCACACATCTCTAGAGCTGAGCCACATTCAAAAACGTCCTAATCCAATACTCATACAACTTCACCACCTATCACCCTCTGGTTCACCGAAAGAACACCATAAATAGCTCAAAACAAAAACTTGAATTAAAGAAATGACTCCCGATCTCGAATCAAAAGCGAACGACCCACTAGACTCCAGAACTAGATCAGCAAGGCACCCCTCACCCTCGATCCATCAAAGAAGACACAATAACTAGCCAGACAAGGTTGCGACTAGACACCAACTTCCGATCTCGAAGCAAAATTAACCGGCCCACCAGAATCCAGGACACAAACATGAAGACAATCGACATGATGGAAGGTGGTGCAAACATAAATCATATCAGAAAGGAAAAGGTTCAGCTCAAGGCCACACACACTCAATGCCCCCCAAAACTCAACAAGAGCTAGCGACGGCAGAAGAACCCGAAAACAGAGGCGGCCTACAACGGATACACCAAGAGCTCCCCACCCACTAAAACCAGCTCCCTAGCTAAATAACATCAACCACCCCTCTTAATCAGCTCTCGTCCGCAGAGCGTTCCAACGATAAATTTGAATTTAGATTATCCACAACCACACCCCTCTTTTTTATATTTATATAGTTTATGGACCAAATCGATGGTTTATTCTATAATTTTGTTTTAAAATTTTAATATTCAAATAAAAATTGCAGTATGCCATGGTGACATGTTCTTACCTCAATCTCAGAGTTAATGTCTCCCGGACTTCATTGAAGCAGTAGAAGAAACATTATAGAAAAGAAAAAGAACACAAGTTTAGCCCTATTAATTTGATCATCCAAAATTCTATTATAAAGTATTCTGTAAACAGTTTCAGAGATTTAGCATATTTACGAACTTGGACATATGAAGGGATACGTCATTTTCACTTCTCAACTGCTGAAGAATCCCGAGAAAATACTGTAAAATACAAAATAAACTAAAATTATAAAGTATTCATATGAAAAAACAAAATTACACGACAAAAACTAGTTATAGAAAATATTCTACACTTCTACTATGTAAATGTTAGAGATGAGAAAATTAGAGATTAGCTTATTTATTCTGCTCCACCATTCAAAAAAAAATTATTTTTTCTGCTCCAATTTTTGTTGGTAGTTTATTTATTTTTCTAGAATTTATTAATAATATATAGCTTGAAAGGACAATATTTGATTGAGCTAGCTTGGAATATTTTTGTAAATTTCAAGGGATTAATGGATTCTCAAATTTTAACGAAATATATATTCATTTTTTATTTAGATATATATAGTTAGTAAAATTACCTCCTTGTTCTGAATGCCCCTGCAAATAAATGAAAAAGAAGTAAATTAGTAATAAAATAAAAAATACTAAGTAATTTTTTGTTGTAGAAGAAAAATTAATTAAATTCTAGAATAATCAATTTATTGGGAAAATTGGGGAGACAAAGGATTCCTGAGAGTATACCGGCGGTAGGGTGGCTCAGGAAAACTTACAGCACTGCAAGAAACAAATTACTATAAATAATGAAATTAAAAAGCCAAATGTGTTTAGAAGTTTTAAACCACCATATATAACTCACACAAAATGAAGTTATTTGTTGAGAACATACTTATCTCTTTCTTGGTCAGGCAGATTAATGTAACGACTTAAAACATCTTCTATCCTGATTATCACAATAATAACAATATAATTATGGGCATTAGTATACATAATGACCAGTATATAGTAGCTTTAAAGTTTTACATGAGCACCATTTAAAAAATAATTTTGCATGAGCATTTCCTTTATTTTAAGAAAGAAAATTATTATTGTGTTATCCATTACTTGAAATTTAATTATTTCAGTTCTTTTGGTCAAAATCATATGATGCTGCTTTGCTATAATTTTTAAAAGCCAGCAATGGTTTCAAGGGAAATATTCTACCGTAACAATTGGTCAAGATCCTAACCCATAGGACAAAAAACAAGAACACAAAAAATATAATTGACTAACAAAAAAAAAATTACTAACCTACGAGCCACAAATCATTGCATCTAAAACATAAACGAATCAATAATTGGCACACTAAATTCATTGGTTATAATACTAAATAAAATGAAACCATGCCTAATTTGCATAAGAAACAAATTATATATGAAGGTAATGCAATTCATACCTTCTTTTACCGGAAAAATGACTAAGACGATTTGATGGAGAAAACATTACAAGAGCAATATCAATATCACAAAGGATTGATAACTCATAAGCTTTCTTGATGAGACCATTTCTACGCTTTGAGAACGTAACTTGCCGATTCGTTGTGTTCTCTATTCTTTTTATTTCAAGTTTAACACGACCCATGTTGATGATTGATTGTCTATCAATTCAAAATTGTTTGTGTTCATGTAAAAAAAGGAAATGAAATCTAATCAAGATGGTCTCAAAACAAAAACAAAAAAAAAATTATAAATGAAGACATGCATGAAGAACCTTAAAAGAAGGAACCGTTGGATGGGAGAGAAAGGGGGGTGAGAGGAGAAAAGGGAGGGTGGCGGAGAGATTTATGAGTTTATAAGGGAAAGGGTCGCAGTTGCTTTGGCTCATCTCTCTGTTGATGAATAGAGAACAATTGAGCCAAACAAACCATTAGTTGGTAATAATTTGTTTTTGCTCAATGAATATGAAAGGGTATAATTATGACCTATCATACGTGTATGTGATAACTGTTTATATCCTGCGGTAAAAAATAAAAAAAAATAAAAAAGATACCTAGGTTTATATACAAACCAATTTGAATAAAAATAAGTGATCGAAAAAACTGAAAAAACACAACTGAATTTTTTTTAAATATCATTTTTGTGAAAGTTGTTCGCATCGTATATTTGATTATTTCATTAAAACTCAATTCAACTACATATATACATTTTAATACTTCATTATTATATTATCAGCATGAAATGTTGTATTTGTTTTTTATTCGTTGGGTTGTTACTTTTTAATAACACTTATTAATATAATATAATATATATATTTTATTTCATATATGTTCTAAACACAATTGAGTGATGATGCGATGCAATGCAATATGTGATTGGAGCTTTATATTCTAGATACTTAGAATGCAATCATTGAGATGGTGATTTTTTTTTCTTCAAGTAATCTAGGGATAATAAATTCACCACTTAAGATGAATAAAATAGGATGTTAGGAGTTCGAACCTCAACCCCTACATATATTATGCAATGTTCTTATTAAGTAAATTAAGATCACGAGGACTTAGTTTTCTTTATTTTCTTAGATTTGAATTTGACTGTGTTTATGCAATTTGTCCGTTTCACTAATTTATTTGATTATGTGTTGTGTTGTTGAATGATGAGGCTTCAACGTACATATGTTCTTGCTACCATTGTGATTTACAAATGTCAAACTATTTTCTCATTTGAAGTTACTTCACGTTTTAGGATTCAGAGCTTTCTAAACATCCATATCATTTAGATGAGCTAGTATCTACTGCCATGCAAATAGTTGATGTATTTTATGTTAGTACAAATTCTTTTATCTTAATGATGTAGATGTAGGAGGAGGGTTTTCATAGTATTTTATTATTTCAATCGAATTTTATTATTTGTTTGTTTTGTTTTTAGTTTGTTATCTTCGCCTCATTAGGGTTTTGTTATTTCCATATTTAAGTTTAACAGTTGTTGCATCTTTTATTCATTCAATAATATTTTAGAGAGTTTTTCTCAATTTTCTAGTGGATTCCAGAATTTATTTTCACAAGTTTGTCGCTTATGAACTTATCTCTTTCAATCTAGATTTAGCGTTTGCTAGCCTACGCTTCCGACTGCGTCATTTAAGAATACTATGTGTATATATTATCATACTGTTTTTCGTCATTTATAGTTCATGGACAATGAAGGAGATATAATTGTTCTTGGAACCTATAATGATCTTATAGGTCTTGAGATGGGTTGGCCTTCTACAAACTTCTATATATAATTCCACAATGTTATACTTTTATGATCTAGCACTGTTAGGATTTCTTCGTGTGTATATTTCTCATATTGAGATATTATATGAGGCTAGGGCAATGGGAGACGAGTCTTAATTATGTGTACCAGCTCTCTATTTCATGGTATGGATCCATTATGCGATTCTATTCGTTGAAGTAAAAATATTTGCTATAAGAATAGAGGGTGAATTGTGACCCTTTTTAAATTCGGGTTGTTTCTCAAATTTTGAGAAGTGATTCAAGTTTGCTGATTTAAATTAAGTATGTATCAAAATAAATTTGATATTTGAAGAAATTGGATGAATGATGAAAATTTTGCACGTGCACCAATTGAGATTTGCTTATACATGTGCCTAGTGCGAATTTCACGGTTATTATTAGTTCTGTGTATTTTCCTTCCATGATATGTTCTTGAGACTTGAGACAAAATTTCCACAACTTGTATTGTCTTTAAAACCTTCTCTAATTTTCATTGATCATCATTCTCTAATTTCTATAACCTTCTAAAAGACTCAAAAACATATATTAAGTTGTTAGTTTTGGGAAGAAATAGAATTACAATAAATCAAATGAAAACAATACATCCCTTAAACCATGAGCAACTCATCTAAAACTCTTCTAAAATGACCTCAAATGCTTATTAAATGACTAAAAAGCATAGCTAAAACATCATCAGATGAGCTGTCATCAATAATATGTTTGCTTATGAGCTATCAAATAAAGAGATAAGGGATAGAGAAGATGACATAGTGATGGCCGTATCGTGGTTCAACCTAACTAGGCTAGTCTAGTCCATACAATCTGTGAGATTATCCAATATAGTGCTTGGCATAACCTCTTAAATATTGCACTATTTTCTCTTATTTTATTGGCTTGCCTATCCATACAAGCTTTGGACGGTCTCTTTAGACTTTGACAATCCCACAATTCACCTTTAACACCCTTAAGATGATTTGTAATGCCCTATCAACTATTTACAATAGTTATTTGTGATCTTGATCTAATGATGATCAATTTGATCTCATAATGACACCTCTCTCTCATATATAATATTTACAAATGAATCTCGAGTATTTTAATGTGATTATGATATATTTTTAAGTAATCTGTTATTTTTGCCTATGAATGTATGATTCTTTTTGTAAAAAAGACTTTGTGAGATGGTAAGAGTTTTATGTTACATGTGAACGATGGTTCTCTTGATAGATATTGATTTTTTTTAGCAAGCAATAAACTAGTTGTTTGAAAAACTAGATGTTACTTTGTTATGTATTGTCTTGCCTTGATGATGAAATTTCTTTAAAATCTAGCCCTTCTATCTTCATCTTTGCTTCTTAGCTTCCGATCCATGAATATGATCTTATAATTCACCTTTGACTATGTTTGTTTCATCATTCATTTTGGTATTTTCTGAATATCTCATTCTAATTTTTCATGTGGTCTTTAGGATCTCAAACTTGGTGCTTCTCACTTGCAAATTGGACCTACATGATCTGCAATCTTAAGCATACTTGACTTCCATTATGATCTTCGAATACTTAGTTTGATCTTCTTTGAACGTAGCCATTCAGAAGTGCGTCTTATCTGCAGTTCTAATCTTTCCAATCTACAATCTGAAGTGTTTTTAATGTCAGACTCTGATACCAATTGATAAAAGTTTTAGTGTTTAGCCATGGATCACTAGATACAAGTTATAACCTATTAATCAATAATAAAGAATGAATAAAGAAATTGGGTACCTTTGAATTAGGTTGATGAAGGATAACCGCCGACAACACCGACAACTATGAGAGGGATAACTACCTTCATTCCGTCTAGCTTTGGGTTTTCAGAATGTTGTTCAGAATGCTTAACCGTCTGATGAGATGACGTTTAAATAGCTAAACGTCTGAAGGCAGGGACCTCTCATTGAGCTTATCTAAATGGTCCAACCCATCACGGTCCATTTAGTAACAATATCTCAATCACTCAAATTCATCATATAATTAGTGTTTAACACAATAGACCATAATTATATTATAAGATTAACTTATAATATTTGATTATTGTCAATCCATAATTGATTAATTAAATAATTAATCCAACACTTTTATGAAGTAATTTTTTACTGAAGAATGTTGTTCATGAGATTTACATATTTCTTTGTTCAATCTTGTTCTTCAATACCCACTTGAGTTCTTCTGGTGGTGTTGGCATGATACATTAAAATGTGCTCGGTCTCGGGTTTAATTCTCCTTGATGTCAATTTCGATGGGTTAGTTTGCCTTATGGTCTCATTATGAAGGCCTTCTGATTAATCTGAAGTCTTTCTTAACGTATTCACATATTCAAAATCCTTTTCGAAATACGACTCAAAGAAACTTATTGGAGAACAACACATATCAGAAGCAAATTGGTTTTTTTTGTTCAATTGAGTTTGTTATCGTTAAAACATCAACTTAGAAAGGATTTTGTGATTATTAAAACATCAAATTAAGAAGGATTATGTGATTATTCTCAATAGAGCATACTCTTCTTCTTGCCTTGGATACAATTGTGAACCAAGCTGGGATTATATAAAGGTCATTACACTTTTCGGTTTCCATCTTTAAGTACTTTCATATATGAATTTTTTGTGTTTGGATGTTAATATCTTGAAAGTTGAAATATGAAGGACCATATTGTCCAATTGCAAGATGTCCAGAAAGAGGAGGAAGTGAATTTGAAAGTTACATGAGCTCGTAGAGTTTTATGCTTTTGCAAGATGTTCCAAGCATTTTGAAGCCCGTTTTATTATATTGCAAAATAACAAAATCTTATGCTTTTTTTTATCTAGAAATGATCTTCTTTCGATTTTTTTTGTTGTTTGGCGAAGAAAAATTTGTTCTTTATGATGACAACATAAAAATAAAATTACTATCAAAGGAAGTAAGAATTAGTTTTTCTTTTAGGATTTATATATGATTATAACTTACAAGTATCGGCATGCAATCCTAAGCATGTATCTATTTTTCTATATCAACTTCTACAGAACTATGTTGTCATCTTGAACGTGCATCGTTCGTAGCGATAAATTTGCTATGTTCTAACTATTTATTTTTCTCATTTATTTTATCAAAGGTTGAGAAGTTAATTATAAAAGAATAAATTATAATGATTCGCACGTTACCCTTTCCATAATCATTCTAAACACAATTTTAATAATGATAGTTTTCATTTTAGGAAGTTCTTTCTTTACAAGTCCTTAAGAGCTATTTTTTCTTAAAAAAAGAATTTAGTGAAATATTCCTTTAAACATTATAAAGTGATCAAATAATATCATATTTATCAGATTCAAAGAGTTAAAAATATGTATAAAACAATCAAGTTTTTGTATGCTATGATTATCTTAAATTCTTTATTTCTTTTTGCAATGAACGTTGCGGGTAAGCTATTTTTTCATACTTTTCAAGTTTCCTTCTTACTTTGTTGTTTGTATGCAATAGTTATCTTGTTATATTAACAATGTTTTTATTTTTTTTATTTTTTATCTTTTCTCGCTTTAGAGTATATTACATGTGAAACGGATGCTGATTGTCCAAAAAGTCCCTTAACAGGGTTTGGGTGGAAGTGCATTAAACGTCGATGTGTATATTTTGATATAGAACCATATAAGTACCAAACCTAACAGGTTATACTTACACCTTGCAGGGAAAAATGAGGTTTTACACTAGCACAAAATCTATGCAATATACCTTAAATAGAATATTCCATTATTTATATAGTAGCTTGCATCCAATAATTGTGTTTCTTATTTTTATTTTTATAATTTCATCGACCTTTCAATTACAGTTTTGTATTCTAACATGTTGGTAATCAAATAAAGTAAGGCACTAAGAAATATCAAAATTAGATTGTTTTCCTCACTTTTAGTTTTGGATGTATCGCCATGGTTTCCGATTTAGGCATATCAAGTTTTATTTCCATATCCCCCAACACCTATCAAGATATCTCCAATAGTTGTAAGTTGAAAAAAAAGATTTTAATTCATATCCTATAGAAATAGTTTTATGTCAAAAGACTGGTACACTAATCACTAATTATTTTACAAATAATTCAATTTATATTTCTCTTAAATAGAGAATTCAATATTTCATTTCTTTATTCAAAGTATAAATTATTGGTTTAATGATTATACAAGGAGTTCTTACAAGATACAAATATTAAACTCTAATCATCCAACTTATAGATCATTTTGGGGAATGCTTCTGGCGTTGGATGTCATGTTGGTTGTGTTCCTTGATTTCACCCAAAATTTATTGGCTATGTTGAAATTGTGATTTAAAGTTTATGTAGATATTTTTTGTATACTTTGTTTTTGTTTAAAGATTTTAATTTATTCTACTATTTTAATAATGTGAGGTTAAATTGTTAACTAGTTTTCACCAATGGTACGTCAAAGTATACCAAGTGATGTTTATGCAAAGACTTTTGCTTATAAATTACCAATGGGAAGTCATGTTTAACCACAAGAATGTTAGGGTTTAAATACTCTTCATAGTCTTTAATTAAAAAAATTTCTTATGAAATTTTGGTTAATGAATGTTTATATATTGGTTAATAATGAGTTAAACAATCTTTAGAAAAAAAAGAGTTAAGTTTTTTTTTTTTGAGTCAAGACATTGTGTTAAGTCCATTGTACCACTTTTTCCTTTGATAGATGGTCAATAAAGCATATTACATATTACATTATTCATTACACAATTGCAAGAATTGACAACATCACACAATTAAACGTGCACAATAAAAATATATGTTGATTGTCTCTATAGTTTTATCACATTGTATGAAGACGACTCTATAAAAATCTAAACAGATGTTGAACCATACATCAACTAATCTTATAGGAATTCTAAATCAAAAAATTAAATTAAGGACGTTTTACCCTGGTCAAGTGGGATATTTCTGTCATTTGCTTGTTCCTTCATCGCCTTGTCTCTAAATACAAGTGGGATATGTCTTTGTTCTTATTGATGACATCTTCCATCATGTCTAATATATTAACTAGCTTAAATTCCACCTCAACAATTTTTTTAAAGCCAAAATAAGAAATAAATTAAAAAAGATCAAGAAGTACAAGACTGGGAGGCATAAACTTGATCAGTAAACCACAAATACAACCCGTAACGGGGATACAACAAATAAGCACAAAAGTGGTATAAAAAGGACGTAGCTTTAAACAATCACTATCACAGACAATTCAGCGAACCCACGTGTAGGCACGAAACCGAATTGCAAAAAAACGTAGAGTGAGCATTCAGAGCTTTTAAAAGGCATATGGATCGACTGCCAAAACAAAAACGACCCAAGTTCCAACAGCCCCCTTCTGAGCGAAGCAAGCTAAAAGCCCTTTCAGGCTAAACCAACCATTTACGAACCGAAGCACGCATAGGTCTTGTTATCACGATCCACCAACGATGCAAGAATCGCAGCAGATAATATCCTTAAGGCAAGATAACCAACAACATCCGTCAACACAGAGCGTCTACGCACCTAACCCTTTTGAGCATATCAGGACAGAACCAGAGAACCCATCTCAAACCCGGAAAGAATCAGGTTCGAGATTTACGAACCAACAACAATCAGATCAAACCACCACCATCTTCCATTTCCTGTAAACAAAACAAAAGGAACAACCGCAACACACAAAACTTCCACCACCTCAACGAAACAACCCACAAATATAACAGCGGCGACACCAACAAAAACAAAAAGAAAACACACCAACAACAAAAAGTTCATAGAGAACCAAACCCACCGCAACCTACAGCAAAGGAGAGGAACCCATACGAACAACGACAACAACCAGCTAGCCCAGATCCGCGAACAAGCAAAAGCCCATCCAAAGAAAGGACCAACGCCGGAGCAAAACGACCCAACTTCTGCGCCAAAAACAACGAACCAAACCGGATCCGACACAACCTTGTGAACGGTGGTGAAATGACAATGGGAACCAAGGAAAAGTGACGAAGTCGAAGAAAGAAAGGGTTCAGACGAAAAGAAGGGGGAGGATCAGTGGTGTGGAGAAGGGATGTCTTCGCACCACCATACAAAACAGGCTACATCAGAGAAGAAAGACATGGATTTTGGGGGAGAAGATAAGTCGGTTTAGAGGTTGAGGAGAAAATAAGCTATTTGGCTTTTAATTTACTAATCCTACTATTAGAGTGAAAATTGACCTCAACATTGCTTACATAGAATTATTTACTTATATTAAAGTTAATATCAACAATGTCCCTGTGAGCGTAACTCACCTGGTAGGAACATTGTGTTATGTAAAGGGCAGAGTTTGAACCCAAATTCTCCACTTATTTATATTAATTGATAAACTTTTAAGAAATAGACTACTTGTAATTTCGACATGTCCATTTAATGCGGTCAACATTGGTTGACTTTCATCTATAGAAATTTTAAGCACTCGAAGTACTGACGTATAGAGAAAAGAGTCATACATAATGTATGTAATCTGATTTGTCGAACCACCTTTACTTTAATGCAATGCAATTTACCTTTTCTTTAAGTTTCTGCGTTTTAAACTTTTAGTCTTTTATTTGCATTTACTGTGTTTTCTTTTGTTTTATCCTTTTTTCTACCGAAAGACACCACGCGGATTCGTCTTGTTCATAAAGCAACCTATAAATTTGATGAACGCTCACTCATTTTCTAGAAAAACCATTGCACAACATGTCATAGAATTTCTGGTTTGATCCTGCTTGTAGTAACCAAAACCAACCCTTCTTGTTTACCAAAAACACTGGTAAGCAACTACTTAATAAATAAAAGATTACTATCAACAATATTAAAAAAAAAAAAAAAAAGTCAACATTTCTATCATCAATTCTTCTTTGGCTAATTAACTTTAACAAAACTTAACATAATCATAATGCAACTTTTAAATGATTGAATTTTCTTGAAGAAATTAGAGTTGCAAAAAAGGATGTCATTTATGAATTTACTGAATCAAAGCAAATGATGGATGATCATATTAATACTCTTAAACATGAACTTCAACTAGAAAACTATATAATAGTAGAGTCTACTCTTGGATAAGTTGATACCTGCCAAATATAGTTATGATAGAACTGTTGAAAAAGACGGACTTAACATTCAACCTCACTCTTTCTTTCTTAAATCCAATTTAACTTTAATTCTTTTATTAGTAATTTACGAACTGATAGTAACTTTTAAACATTATGTGTTTCCATATTTGGCAATATGTTACTTTTTCATTAATCAATTTGAAGTCAACTGGTTTTATCGTTAATGACGATGTTAGTTACTTCTTATTTCTTCACAACTGAAGTTCTTCTTCCATGTTCTTTCCACTATGTTTTCTTTTTCGTATAGGTTTACCCTTTGTAAAACTTGACATTTCCTTGCCTTTAATAAAGGCCCTATCTTAATGGTGAATGTCATACTAAATTCTGTTTCTCCTCACCCTTAACCAAACCTTGATTGGTATATCATTGTGCCACTCCACTATGATATTTGGGAAAAGAGGAACAAAAATGTTTCTTATTTTTTTAAAATTCTTTAGTTGTAACAAGTCCTCTCTTCGGGTCTAAGATGGAGTAATGTAATTCACAGAGGTGTGAAATTGTTTTTGGCCTTTCAAGACGTGTCCAATAGCAATATAAAATTCCACACTAAATCTCAAACCCTAAAATATTTATATTTAAAACCGATAAAATAATATTTTTCACATGATTTTTCCGTTGAATAATAATCTCAAAAGCAACTAATCTATCACCATAATATTTGATTAGTTCATTCAACATTGCTTCCAAAAGTTTTTCGTTGTAAATTGTTCAGCCTTTGAATACACATTGACTAAATATTTATTTTGATAAGCAACATGGCCTTAGAAATGTTGGAACAAAATGTGTTTAACAATACCACTTTGAGTTTTGATGATAACAAAGTATTAAAAATGTCAGTTGAATATGCTAATATTTGTTCAGGTATACAGGACCATAGACAAAAAAATTATATGTCTTTAAACCAAGTATAGGTTCCGGAAGAACAAATGAGAGCAATGGAATTTACAAAAAGGAAGCTTGTGTTGCAAGATAGAGTCCGAAAAAGAGAGCGTCTGAAGACAAACAGCATCTAAAGACCATCAGAAGCTATCTACCAGAAGCTGACGTCAGAGTCTGAAGAATGATTAGAAGTTGGAGTTCATCAGAGTCTAAAGACTGGAAGCTGAAGTATGTTAGAAGTTGTTATTCTGAATGCATATGATTGCAGAAGGAATGGAAGCCTGTAGTAACAACTATTTTAGAGGAATTAGAAGGCATTGGATGCTTATCCACTGAAGAACGCAGGAAAAGGACATAGTACAATTGTACAACCACTACCTCCACTACTCCACTCCTCATGTCTCCAATAGTACAAGACAACAACTGTGACTACACTGGTTATTCTCTATACAAGGAATGGATTTGAAATTGTTCCCTCATAGGACAATAACCAAATCAAACAACAAATCATTGGTGATTATCAAGATTCACAACGACTCTTTTTGATGTGCTGACAATCCTCACAGTATCTTTCACACCCCTATATAAAGGAGTGAAGACTTGAAGATTGTAAGAGACTCACAACAATTTTACTAGTGTCAAAACTCTGCTGAAATTGTTTTTCATCAAAGTTCACTTAGAATTTCTTAACAACTTTCATATCTTAGAAATTCTAGAGTCTTAAAAGTTTGTATCTTATTTGTATTATGAACACCACTGATTGTATATCAAGTGTTCAACCTCAAACATTTTCTTTGTAATTCTGTTTGATTAGAAGTCTCTTGTTTTTGTACTTGAGCATAGGAAGTCTTTTGAGTTTGTGCTTGAGCATGGGAAACCTGTTGCTTTTGTGCTTGAGTAGTTTGAAGTCTCTTGCTTTGGTGCTTGAGCAATTGTAATCAGATATTGATTTTAGTGAACACTCCTTGGAAGTGCAAGGGGGACTTGACTACTTCCGAATTGTGGAAGGAACATGTATAATTGTTGTGTCTTTCTCTTCTCTCTATCTCTTTACATTATCTTAAGACTCTGAACTCTATAAAACTCTGAACACTGAACTTAGTTTTAAAAAGAAGAAAAAGTTAACACAATTCAACCCATTCTTGTGTTTTTCTCACATAAGTCAATTCATATGTTGATATTTTTGTTTCCCCTCATATATAGGTAGTTGTCTTCTAATTTTATTTATTGAATGACCAAACAAATCCATGTGGAGATGCTCCAAGGGTCTCAAAGCTTAAACGACATTTTTAGATTAAAATGAGACCCTACTTTTCTTACCCATTTAGCAAGCATCACATTTGATGTTTTGGAAATTCCAGTTTTAGAAAGACTAGTATTAGCTCTTTAGACCCAAATTTATTTATTAATTAAAAATCAACTTTAGTTAAACTTATTTGTCATAACCAATAGTCTTAACTTTTGGTTATGAGACATTTAGTCCCTATTGACGAAACATCATCTTTGTCTGTGTGTATATATATTCTCAATTTTGTGCCCATAAACACAACATAATTTTGAAGAAATCTTGCAACTACACAATTTTATCCACACTACCTATCCTAAAAATGATTTTATAAATTAAAAAATCCTGCAATACATTCAACTTGTGCATAAGTATGATGTCACTTTAATTGTGCATTAATCGTAATGATATCTTTAATTGTGCATAAGTACTTGTGCATTATCAAAGGTTGAAAAGTTAATCATAAAATAATAAATTACAATAGTTAACAAGTTTTTTATGCTACCCTACCCTTTAGTAAGTGTTATAAAGAGAGATTAAATAATAATTCTATATTTAGGAAGTGGTTTTTACAACTCCTCAAGGGCTAAAAATAATTATTTATTTCAGTACAACTTGTTCCTTAGACACTATAAAGCGATCATTTTGACATGCAAAGAGAGATAAAAATGGCTAAAACTCACAAGCTTGTGTTTGCTTTGATTTTATTTGTTTCCTTATTTCTTGTTGCAATGAGCGCTGAGTGTAAGCTATTTATTTTATACTTTTCAAATTTCATTTTCTACTTTGTTGTTCTTACAAAATATTTTGTCTTGTTTTATTAACATTAACTTATTCTCTTTTTTCATTACAGTGGGTGATTATTGTGAAGATGATGAGGCTTGTCCACAAATTTCTTTAAGATTTTTTGGGATCAAGTGTCGTGAAAATGTATGTATATATGTCGATCTGGATCCATATAAACCTCGTGCAGCGAAGAATTAGTCCTTTAAGAATTATGCAATATACAATATGCTTGATTATTTCAAAGTTGCTATTTTGTTATTACGATCACTCCCAATAATTGTATTTTTCATTTCCTTTCGTAGTTTCTCAAACATTGAAAGTATGGCTTCGTTATCTAAGATGTTGGTAATAAAATGAAATAAATCACTAAGTAATATTATAAATAGTTTGTATTTCTCTCTTAAACTTGGATGTATTTACATGGCCTCCAATTCAGGCATATCACATTTTATTCTTAAGTTTACCACCGTGTCGTAAAGTAATTATGGACGAATATATAGTGGGGGTGAATAGATACCCGAATAAAAAAATAGTTTTGGAAAAAGAACTTTCGTAGAAAAGTGATAAAAGTTAAACCAAATTCAAGGTTGAATGTTAAAAAAAAAAAAAAGCTTATCAAAGTTTATTTTCAAAATGTTGTACTCCCTCTGTTTCAAAATAAGTGTCGTTTTAATAAAAAAAAATATTTCAAAATGAATGTCGCTTTCAGTTTTCAATGCAATAATAACTTTTTCTTTTCAATTGTACCCTTGAATTAATACTGTATACGCTACTTTTAAAATATTGTTTTTTCTTTAATGAAAAACAAACTAATAGTTAATTAGAATAATTTGGTAAAATAACATCTCTCTTTCTTTTAATTAATGCATTTCTTAATATTAATTTGTTCGATTTTGAGAAATGTTGAATATTTAATTGATTCACCACTCAAATGGGTTCTATCTTCAATGAAACTCAGTCTTGATATCAATATTAGCCTTGGTTTTATGAAGATATTGATCTTGAGCATTTCCAACATTGAGAAATCCATTCCCTTTGATTCTCACCAATCCATGCTTCACCAACCTTGCTTGCATGCACATAAAATCAAGAAAATAAAATTTATTAAGAAAAAAGGGAGTGAATCGACTAACATGTTTACCAGGAGTGTTAAGTGGATCAATTCACATTGGTAATGAGTTTTTCCTTAGAAAAGTGAATCGATTCACATGTTTTCTTGGAATAGTTTGTAAATCAATTCACACCAGTAATAAAACATCACAAATATTTAAAGAATCAATGCACAAGTGAATTGCTTAACATCACAAATATTTAAAGAATCATGCAAAAATGAGATTTCTAAGATATTAATGATGCAATTCTTTGAGGGAAATTAGTTTCATTAATTCTAAACATAGTTTTGACATTTAATCAAAAGAAAACTTTGTCCTTATGCAGTTACACACTCCCCCACCTTTTTCTCTTTTTTTATATATTTTTTTTATAAATTAAATCAAATTTTGTTGACACCCTTTGTACACTTTGACCCTTTTCCTTGTGTTCATAGATATTTATAAAGGGGGTAGTGACATATAGCCTAGAAAAAAATCTACACAAAAGTATAGGTCAACCCGAATGGGTCATACAATTATTTAAAACAACACAAGTAGATCCAACCTCTAGTTAATTCTAATCAGAGCTCTACAATGCAGTGAATAAATCGACTGCCAACACGTATCGATTCACCTACCAACTCACTACAACAACAACAGAAAACAATAATACATATTTCACGTCAAACATTCTCGTACTAGAATATCACATCAATCTGAATTCAAACAATCACTACTACAAAAATGAGCTTATATAGCGCTTTTTTTGGCTTTAGATAGTGCTTTTGAAGCGCTATTGTAAATGGCGCTGGTAAAGGTAATATAGTGCTTTTTCTGTATAAAGCGCTAGCTAAAGCAGGGTTTATATAGCGCTTTATTTCAAAAAGCGCTAGCAAAGGTTCTCCTTAGATAGCGCTTTCAGAAATAAACGCCATCTAAGACAGGTTTAAAAACAGCGTTTTTGTTTCACGATGAATGTATTGTGAGAGTGATGACTGAATAGAAGCAGAGAGGCAGTTTTCGTAGAATGAGAATCACGATGTTACAAAGTTTTTGAGGAAATAATTTTAAAAAAAGATTTTAGTTGAATTTTACTATTTTTTTGGAGGATCAAACAAAATAGCTCTTTTAGTTTTTTTTAAAGGAAAATAGCTCTTTTAGTTAATTATAGCATTTTTTAAAATATAAAATAAAATAATAAAATAAATTGTTCAATTAGGGATCGAACATGCGACCTGATAGTTATGTATAGCATTTTATAAAATAAAAAAAAACCAAAACACAATACTGCAGGGATCAAACCAGAGACCTGAAGTTGACAACAAACATACCTTACCACTAGGCTAGAAGAAATCAATTGTTAGATAGCGCTTTTCATCAAATCTAAACGCTATCTTTGTCAAACCTACGCTAGCGCTTTTAAAGCGCTATTTAAGATTGAGCCATAAACAGCGCTTCCTATAATAAGCGCTATTGTGAAATAATCCAGAATTTTTAATTTTTTTTTTTAATGAGCCTTTGTTGGCGTTTTTTCAAATAACACGCTATATAGAGTTAGTATCAAAGATAGTGCTTTTTATAAGAAGTTTTATCTAAGACCTCTGTATTTCTATATATAGCACTTTAGTGTTAAAAGCGCTATTTAAGGGGCGCTATTTTTTCTATATTTGTAGTAGTGAATATTGAGACAAATATTAAAACGGCACCGACAATTAAACATGTAGATCCCAACATACGTGGAAATAATAAGATAATCAAAGGTAGGAACAAGTAATAGACACCGTAATCAAGAACAAAAACAAGACGCACGATGATGCCAATCAGAAAGCAGCCACACCATAATTATAAGAGAACTAGTGGTGAAAGCTAGTAACTGAATTCATGAACTAAAATTGAATCTAAACAGCGAACAAGCTGAACCAAATATAGGAAAATCATAACCTAAAATAAAGCTAGAATAAAAACAAATGAAATCAAGTGGTCGACGTCGTTACGAGGGATGAGGTAGGGAAGCTGGCATGTCCACTAGAACTTGCTTTCATTAGAATCTGATCCATCATATTTTGTTTCGATCTGAAGTTCTGGACTTTTTTCTATTAGAGTCTTCAAGACTTGATACATCCTCTAATCAGAGCTTTGATCTTTGTTGCCTGATGGTAAAACTCAGCAAGTGCACTAAATCATACTCAAGTAATAAAGTAGTAAATTATCACCTCCACAAAGATTTTCGTTCAACTCCGTAATTAGAGAAATTTATTTGAATGTAAATAGAAAAGGAGATTAAAAGTGGTTGCAGGGTTTTATTTGACCATTTTTTTTAATTCCATTTATTTTCAAAAAGACACATGCATGTTAATTTTTCAGAACAGTGGTCAATAATAATTATGAATGAAGGATCAAATTACTTTATAAAAGTTTTACTACCTCCGTCCCTAATTATAGGGTCCTTTTGAAAAAATAATGGGAATTAAGAAAATTAAAAGTGATAATAAATTTGTATGTAATTACTATTGTTTTTACAAATTTGTCATTTATGAGAGAGGGTTAGGGTATGTTTTCAATGTAGTATTTAATGATGATTGAAGAAAAAGACATAAAATAAATAGGGGTATGTTTGTAAAGAATTAATTAATGTACTTGAAAATAGCAAATGAGTTTTATAAAAAGAGACAAAAAAATTTCTCAAAAGAGTCCTATAATTAGGAACGTAGGTAGTAATTTTTTTACGAGAGGTAGATAAATCATGTACAAACACAATGCAACAGGTACCATCTCAACACTCCAAACCAATAATTCCAGAAAATCATGCACTGAAACCGATTCACACATATTTCTTTTCTAAAAATTTCTAACTTAAACACAACAAATTTCAAACCATCAAGAATTTAAGATATTCGACGTCAAATATGCCACATCAATCTTAATAGAAGGTCTAATATGAACTATTCATTCATGCCAACTCAATTTTGTACAAGTCATGTTAAAATTAATTTTTTAATACCTAGATGGACATTAAGAATTCTAATGTTCTAATCATGTTTATTTCCCTCTCGACTTTCAGATCGCACACATGGTATATATGAAAAACAACATATTCAACATAAAAGAAATACCAAATCAACAAGCAAATTCATGTTTAGAGAAATGTCCTTCTAAATACCTTTTTGTAGAGTTTTTTTTAACGATAAATTTATCATCCCACTTAAAAAGGTATACACAAATTTAGCTCTCACAACATTGTTGATGTAGAACCAAAATGAGTTTTATAACAATGTCTTTAAGGTTTTCATAATATTAATGTATGAAAGGAAAACTTGGTACTCTACTGTACGCTCAAGTGTTAAAGACTATATAATTAAATTTTGAATTCAAGTTCAAGTTTAGCACACAAAGGAAAGCATTTTGCTATTCAAGAAAAGCATTGGGAACTTCTGACGACTTAAAATATGATATGAAGAAAGGTCAATTCAAAGTCAACTTGTTGATCAGAAGATGTCATGAAGAGACTGATGAAAACAAACTTTGATGGATTTATCCTCTAAAGGAAACAAGTTATGATGGAAGGTCGCTTTCAACCTTTGAGAGTATAGTTTGTCCTTTTCTGACCATATGTAGAAACAAACAAAGAAATTCAAGAACAAAGAGAATGCAAAAGATCATTCCAAAAGAAGCAAAGGATTTCTCTAGTCTTATTCAATGACATTTATCTAATTTAGGAAGAAAAAAAATCAAATCTGATCAAGCTTCTCAAGGACAAATTTGATGAGTTGAAAATCTTCAAACAATGGCTCTATTATTACTCTTCTATTTGAGGATTTGAGCAACTTGAAGAAAATAGAGACTTCGCATAATTTACAAGAGCCAAAACTCTATCAAATTCAAAAGTATTCAAACACTTAGAAATTCTTACAAAATTGGTATCTTAGAAATTACTAGTGTCATCAGTTTCTTGTTCTTAAAATAAGTTCACCACTCTCTGAGTTCTGAAAGTATAAACACATATAAACATATTGTTAAACTGTGATTGTCGAAGTCTTCTTGTGGGACGCATGGAAGTCTCTTCCTTATGTATTTTAGCAATTGTAATCTTGTGCGATTATAGTGAAAAATTCCTTGAAACTGCAAGGGGATTAGACAAACCTCAGATTGTGGGGTGAACCAGGATAATTGCTTGTGTTTATCTTTCATCTTCTGATTGCATGTTGTGATTCTTATAAACACTTAGACAAAGTTTTAAAAAATGTCAACACAATTCAACATCCCCATCTTGTGTTTTTCTCATCTTAAATTGGTACCATAACTCTTGGTCTATTTATTCAACACTTAACATTGTAACAAATTAGATCCTTAGAAAAACATGACAGATTCAGGTGCTACTTCCGGTTCTGGTAATCATGTTGTGCATTATGATTAAAACAATACCACCTATGGTAAAAAGTCTTACTCAGCTAGACCTCCATCATTCAGTGGCAATGTTGAACATTTCTCTTGGTTGAAAAGAAAATGTATAGTTATATCATTGATGTTGATGATGAACTTTGGGATATCATTGATGATGGTATCAATTTTTCAGTAAACTCTGATGGTATTGTCATTGATAGAAAAAGATTTACCGATACACAATTTTTTTTTTGTAAAAAGATGTTGTGGACCGAGCAAATTCTAAATTTACATAGGCCCAATACAACTAACCCAAATCTCTCCTTGGCGGTTACGATTTCCACAAATTTGTAATCGCCGAGCCATACGTGTGCTAGGCAACGGCGCTTGCAACATCCACCTCTATATAAAGGGGACTTTTTGCAGTCCCTAAGGTTAGAATCTTCTTACTCTCTCTCGACCCCCTTTTTAACTCAATACTAACTTGAGTGTCGGAGTGTCAACAACTGAGGCTTACAACCACCACATTAAAATTGCATCTGTAGTCACCTTCTGATCAGGTACGATTAAAAGCATCACATTGGTCGCGGTATTTTGGTAGAGGCTCTTCCTTATATACCAAAAATGTTGATAAATCTACTATTAAGAACATTTTTTAATCTCTATGTTGTAACTATGAGGGAAATCAACAAGTGAATGAAAGATGATGAAGATATGAAAGTCATGTATTCAATGTTTCAAACTATGGTATATGGTCTGCAAGTTTTGAATAATAGTTATACTACATGATGAGCAAAACCGCAAGTGCACGATTCTACCGAAGTAGTAAAAAGAGAGTATCGTTCCAACAAGGAGTTGTTTAATTTGATTAGTTTTAATTGATGATTAGAAAGAGATTTCAGTTGAAAAGGTTTGATTTTTAATGAAAGGAAATAATAATAAAAAGCGCCTTGGGATTATTGGTTTGTCTTGATGACAAACCCTAAACCTAAACTTTATATTGGACCTACTTTCTAAAGGCAAGTTTCTCTCGAAATCATTGAGTGTGTTCCTCTAGCAATCATGCCTATTCTCATGGTTGATTGCTATTAGAATCCTTGAAGAATGAAACTTTATTTGTCTCAAGGTTTGCTAGACTATTCTTATGTTTCACAATCCTTGTCTAATTTCGCTTGTTCCAATATCAAAACTCCGCTGTCGCTTTATGAATTGATATTTGTGATGATGAATTAACAAATAATAACCCTCCGGTGTTGCTTTATGAGTTTGGTATTTGTTAATTCATTATAAAAACGGTGAAATTAGATTAGAAAGTAGATTTATATAAAATTAGGGTTCGAGGCTTGGTTTGATTAGGATTAGGTCATTAGACTCATCCA
>Ga0315915_1000935_pt1 | contig 33399 bp, 14 predicted proteins | sample MpolbnodulesMG_FD_207738 | JGI IMG/M metagenome (GOLD analysis project Ga0315915, IMG submission 207738) | Medicago polymorpha root nodule microbial communities from Los Angeles, California, United States - branched nodules | ecosystem: Host-associated > Plants > Roots > Nodule | place: USA...
TATATATATATATATATATATATATATATAAATTAATATTCATAATAGATTATCATTTCTCGATCTCGTTTAAATTATAAATTTAATTTCAAAATGGTGTATATCATATCTTTATACTTTTAAAATAACATAAATGTCATAAGAGAGAAATAACCAAAAATAAAAACACGTATGTAGCTTACTTTCATCAGCTTGACTCGAAGTGCTATATCGCGTATCGTCTTAGTCGGTATCTTCCTTGCTATCATTGCATAGAGTTTTGGACCAGAATATGATGCAAACCTACAAGCAAAAACAATAAATATATCTCAAATTTCCAAACCATCATCTTCGTTACTCTAACTAAATATAAACCGTGTCTTTTTTCTATTCTGTATGTGGTGGAAAAAGACCATTATCGTTAAACAAAGCGAAGAAGAGGTTAGAAAGAAAATTAACTTACGTAGCTAGTCCTTGTTGAAGAGTGAGTTGTTCTTCAAGGTTCCAGTCTAAAGAAATATAAGTCTTGTATTTTAAAGCAAGTGTGATGGTGGTCACGGTGTGGGTGTGCGGTAGGTGACGTTTCCGTTCCAAATGGATGTTAGCCATTTTTCTTGCTTGCTGCCTTTAACAAGGGTTTATAGAAACGATGCAAAAGGAAAATTCTTGTGATTGGGCTTTTATAGAAAGAAAAAAAATTGGGCAAGGGATTTTAAATCCCGTGTAACAAACTATTCCGTAACTATAACTTTATTTTTATTTTAAAATATTAAGATAAATATGTTTTTTGTCCTTATAATTATATCAACTTTTCGTTTTAATCCCATCAAAAAGTTTCTTCGACTTTAAGTCTCCAAAAAGTTTTCCATGTTCACTTTTGGCTTCTCCTTTTAAGTAAACTCATATGTTTATGATATTATAAGAATCTATCTCAAACAAAAATTAGAATTTTTTCACAAAACATGAATTAAATATGAACTTTTATATTTTTGGTTGTTAAAAATTCATATTTAGTTCATATTTTGTTAAAAAGAGAAATTTTTTACACAATTTCATTAAAATATACAAATGTTAATCATGAGTTGACTTAAAAATAAAGATCAAAAGTGGTGATTGAAAATTTTATAAGGATTAAAATTCAAAGAAAAATTTTAATGTGACTAAAACAAAAAGTTGGTATATTTATAGGGACCAAAAAACATATTTAATCCTAAAATATTTAACGAAAATTTTCCTGACTTTGCTTTCAAAGTATTTCTAAAACTTTTGCAAGCCAAAGAATATCAGTTTAGTTTTCCCCTCGACCGAAAAAAAATAAATAAATAAACATTAACCAAGTGATTGTATTTAATGGTTAATGAATTTTCCGAATCATTCGGAGATCTCAAGTGCGATTTTTGTCTTTTTTTTAAAGGTGGAGAAATCGAGTTTGATTCTTAGTGATAACAATTTTTGGTTAAAAATGATTTTTCATTGAAGCATGTTTCTCATAAAAACCGGAGGGTTAACTCAGAAAACAAGTAAAAAAAAAACATTGTGATAACACATGGCTATCCTCAAACAAAAAGTATATCACATCATATGGCATGGTTATCAAAATATATGAAACTGTCACTATATATACTAGCAAGAAGACGGTCACTCACGTGTCTGTCTTTCCGCTCTTTTGTTTTTTACAAGACCTTTCCGCTTTTTTTATTGCGCTAAAGTTTGAAAATCATAAATGGTATTTTTTTTATGACATTTTGATTTTGATTAAAACTAAAAATATGAATGTTTGTTGCATTCAAGTTATAAGAAACCACATTAACCATGATTATCTATTTCGATGACACCAAAAATATAAAAAAAAATATAATCTAATTTTTTTAATGACACCAACAACAACCTTTATTATAGAAAAAGTTGTTTAAAAGTATAATTGGGATAATGAAAAGTAAATATAAATATAATCATCTAGTTTGTTACACTTTTCACTTTAAATTAATATAGTCATCTGTTTTCTTTACTAGATAATTGTGTAATTCCTTGTTATATGATCACAGAAGACTTTTTGTCAAAAAAAAATAAATTATAAAAGACATTAATTTATAGCGAGGATTAATCTTTCATTATTTTTTTTAAGAAGTATTAATCTTTCATTATTAATTTTTAAAAAAGGATTAATCTACTTTTAAAAAAAAATAGATGTTGGTTTATTTAAAAATGATTAAGGTGGGAACAATAGTAAGAAATTGGTGTAAATACAAGCTAACGTAATTACATGTGTTTTTTTAGTATAAGATGGAAGAAACTTTTAAGGAAACAATATTTGAAAAGATGAAAGTGGGTGTAAATTAGTGAGGTAAGTGTAAACAATTTGATAAAACGTATAAAATTGAGTGTAAATAATCAAGTGAGTGTAGGTTGCTAACCAGGAGCGGACTCATATTGGGTTTATGTGGAGCTATAGCTCCACATGCTTTTCCCTTTTTTTTATAATAGATAAAACACAGCAGTATGATAAGTCAATAATTAGTGTTTTTATGTGTTTATTTTAGTTTATTTTATTTAGATTTTATGTGTTTTTATTCACTTTCAAGAGCTTTGTTACTTCAATTGCTTGTTATTTAATTTCAGGAACAAATATGGTGAAAGATTGAGTCTTGGAGAAAAGAAAGGGTTTTGGAGCATGATTAAAGGATGGAAGGATCTAGAGCATGATGTGGAGTTGATTGAAGACAAAAATATAAAGATCCTATGCAAAAATATCAGGCATGGCCGTTCTTGACAATGGCGTGGCCGTGCCTCCTAGCTATTCAAGAAGGCCATTTTCCATAGAGACTGGCACAGTCCGTGCTTGCAGGCACATGGTCGTGCTCAATGACAGCTCCCCTTTTGCTGCTTTTGTTTTACAAGACTGGCACGGCCCATCCCAAGCTAGGCACGGCAGTGCCAAGGTGTCAGGTTGTTATTTGTTATGTTTTTGACCTAAAAGCCCATGGATTTCCTTGTATAACATTCTAGTGATTGATTTCTTAGGGCTTAAGTCAGTTTTAGGCTATTAATAGAACAGCCACCAGACATATCTCATCACCTTTTGTTCTTGGAAATTTTATGTGACAACTATTTCCATTAATAAAAGTTCTTACTTTATATTATTCTTGTAATTTACTTTAATGTTCTTCTTCTTCTTAATCTCTATGTCTACAATGAACATGAGTGAGTAGACTTCTTTGTCTTGGGATTGTTGGATGAGTCTAATGATCTAATCCCTATCAAACCAAACCTACAACCCTAATTTTATGTAAATCTATTTTCTAATCTAATTTCATCATTTTCAAATGAAATAACAAGTATTAAACGAAGGACCGAAGGTGAAGTTTAATAGTTGTTATTTCATCATCTCAAATATTAAACGAAGGATCGAAAGATGAAATTTGATATTGGAACAAATGAAATTAGACAAAGCTTACGAAACATGAGAATAGTCTAGTAAACTTTGACACCTTAAAGTTTCGTTCTTAAAGGGTTTCAATAACGATCAATCATGAGAATAGTCGTGGTTGTTATTGAAATACATTCATTGAGACCGAAAGGAGATATGAAAAGTCTCAGAGAAGCTTGTCTTTAGAAAATAGATCCAACATAAGATTTAGGTTTAGGGTTTGGTTTGTGGAAGTTTTGTTATTAAGATGAACCAGTAATCCCAAGACATTTTTTATAATTATTAATTTTCAATCAACAAAAACCCCAACTTTTAAAACCTTTTACTACTTCGGTAAAACCGTGCACTTGCAGATTTTACACATCACAGTAGAATATTGAACTTTTACAATGTGTTTCATGCTTGAGTCCTGCAAAGTCATTTGCAGCTTTTGATGTAAACAAATTATTGAGGATGACTGAGTTTTATCCAAATGATTTTATAGATGTGTCAAAAGTGATGTTATGCACTCAACTTAAGAATTATGTTACACATGTTCGATCTGACTCAAAATTTGCTAAGTTGAAAGAACTTTCAGATCTTTGTGCAAAACTTGTGGAAACAAATAAGTGCAACACATTTGCTATGGTTTATAAAGTTTTGAAGTTGGATTTTCTCTTGCCGGTAGCAACTGCAAGTGTTGAACGTGTTTTTTCATATATGAAAGTTGTGAATAGTAACCTATGTAACAAAATGAGTGATCAATGGCTACATGACCGTCTTGTAACTTATATAGAAAGAGATGTTCTTTTAACAATTAGCAACGATGTCATTTTAGCTCATTTTCAACAAATGGATGGAAGATGATTTTCATTGTAATGTATTGTATCAAACAATATTATTTCTTATTTTTAATATAGTTTGCATTTGTTTTTTTTTAATTTTAGCTCCACATGTACCTAAAGTCTGGATCCACCCCTGTTGCTAACTTAAACCTTAATAATTTTAAGTGTCTGTAAATTAGCAGCCCCCATATATATATAATGAATTTTTTCTTTTGATTAAATGAATGATATTCGTTCTTTCAAATTGGTATATTATATCTTAACCAAAAACAAATTCATTATCGCTAAGCGCGAAAAGTATAAATCTATAAACAAAATCACAACATTCAAGTTAATAGTATAAAACGGTAAAATGACTTCAAATATGATAAAATAAATCAAAGTGACTTGAATATTCATGTTTTTATATTTGTTAGGGGTGTACAAAGAACGAGTCAAGCCGGATTGTAGAGACTCAAACCCAACCCTAACATTAGTTTGGACCAACTTTTAGACTCGAACCCGACCCTAAATCCAATCAAACTCGATGAGGTTCAGGTCCAATAAAGAAGGGACAGTACCAAGACAAGACCGAGTCTGGTCCCAAGACAAATTATCAATACATAAAAAAATTGAAAAATAGTTGAACAACAATTTTCTTAATCATATGATAAGACAACATCAATATTGATTTCAATAGCTATATAAAGTTCTAGTAAAAAAAAAAATACCATAATTACACGACGAGGCCTACATTACCCCTTAATGAATTTGGGGTAATTTACCTCAAATCATAAATATGATTCGATTCTGGTACAAACGACATGGAAATCACATGTTGAATGAAGGAGATGAAATTTTTTGATTTTCTTGATATGAAAATGGTAACTAATTATAAGAAGAAGAAAAAAACACATTACCTCTTGATAAATTGAGGGTAATTTACCACTAATGACAAGTAAGTTTTGATTATTGAACGAAGGATATGAAAATCACATGTTAAACGAATGAGATGAAGAAATATAATGTTCTTAAAATGAAAATGGTAACTAATTTTAAAAATGAATATGAATAAAAGAGGATATTTTTTTATATGGGAAAATTGCCCCCAATTCATCAAGGGGTAATATAGAAAAAAACTCAATTTATACCCAATGAAAGAATCATTCCAAATTATATGAGGACCTCTGAGACAAGGCTCTAAACCAAAATGGTAATTCTATTTGTTGATTTTAACACCTGTATGTGCGAATTTGTGACCATGAATCAATGAATTAGCAAGTAGCAAAATGGAATCTTACATTTCCAAGCGCAAACTTGATATTTGTTATGCTGATGTGTGTGGCTCTACATAAAATAAAGGTGAAATACATCTTAGAGTCCTTTAAATTTAAGGTTTGTATCTGATTAGTCATTTTATTTTATTTTTTTTGTTTTAGTTTCAAATGTGTCCTTTGTGTTGTTAATAGTGTGCATCGTTACTCTTCTGGTGGAGTTAAGATCCTCTTCATTTATTATTCTCTCCATTTCATCCATTTGGAGAGATATAGACACACACAAAATTTCGAAAAACTAAAAAGTAATCAATGATGGTGGGACCCACTTAATAGTAAGACCCACTATCTATTTTATGTGTCTATCTCTCTCCAAATTGTATCCTCCATTTATTATACCAAACGGAGAGGATCTTTACCCCTTTTGGTGGGGAGGCACTTCAGTGACATTGAAGAAATAATGGTAGGTGACATTCACCAATCAGGGACTTCCCCGTGGCATCTTGTTATTAAAAAAATAAAAAAACAACAAAAGCCAATTTAAATGAAACAGAACCAAACGGAACTCACAAACACAATTCTCCTCCTTCTTTCTCCTTTGCCTCGTCTACCCAAAATCCACTACCACCACCACCGGTTTTCTTCGTTGTCCGCCGCAATAACCTTCAACCACCACCCTCCGTCGCACCGTCGAACATCAATCTGTCACAGGCCGCCGGAGATTCATATATCTCCTTCTCAATCTCATATTCATGGAATTCTTATTGTTGAATAAGATTTTTAGCTTGTTAAGATGAATTTTGGTGTGTCAAGGGTTGCAGGAGGGTTGGATCTGTTTAAAGGATCAGATTAAATTTGTTATGTGTATATGAAACTGGATCGATAGAATCCTTCTCAATGTGTATGTGAAATTAAGTTTTATCCATCAATGATATCATTTTTTTTCAATTTATTTTTGTTTAGTATTCTTATTTTTTCAATTACGTGAAAGTGTAATTCTTGCTAAGCAATTCGTTCTAGACTCGGCTCTCCGGATTTTTTCCTTCATATGCATATTTTTCCCCTTTCTTCCATAGTCCTTCCTTACAACGATCAAACCGACATGATGATACACTACCGTCTTTGTTCTTGTTTGTAAAACGTATTCTAACTCTGAAGCCTTCACGAAAACCATAAGCAAAGCCAAAAATGGTTAGCCTCTTCCATAGTAACAAATTCCATTCCATGTTTTGGCTTCCAATCAACATTTGAAGATGTTATGTTTGATTAAACTACCCAAACGAAGGAACCTAACAAGTAATAAAAGAGGTAAGACATAAAAAAAATAGAAATTTATATCTCTTATAATAGTATAATCATAATGTATTGCTATTAAACAGAGCATGCATACTGCTTAAAAAAACAGAGCATATATACCCTTGTGCAATAGGTTTACTTCAATCCTAAAATAAACCCTAAATCTCCTTAAACCTAATCCTAATGAATTGAAATTAGTTCAAAAGGTTTGTTTTCTTTCCCTAATCAAGTGTAGTTATTCACTATTTTAATCTTGATTGTGATTTTGGTTTGTTCTCATTACCATAACCACTACAAAAGATGGAAGAAAAAAAAGATAAGAAAAAAACAGACAAACCTTATGATGATGGATTATGAGGCGACGGCATGGCGGAGGTGGTCATTGGCAGCGAACGGCGACGAAAACTAGTGGGGGTCGATTTGTGTTTGAAGTGGCAAGGGAGAAAGTGAAAGCGCGGTATGTATTCTGAGGTTCGCGTTGTTTGTTTTTCATTTTTTTTTTTGAAAGAAAAATATGATTGTTTGTTTTTCATTTAAACTGGTTTTTTTTGTTTTATTTTTTATTTTAATAACAAGGTACCACAAGGCAGTCCCTGATTGGTGAAAGGGAGAAAGAAGGAGGAGAGTTGTGTTTGTGAATTCCGTTTGGTTCTGTTTCATTTAAATTGGCTTTTGTTGTTTTTTTATTTTTTTAATAACAAGGTGCCACGTGGCAGTCCCTGATTGGTGAATGTCACCTACCATTATTTCTTCAATGTCACTGAAGTGCCTCCCCTTCTTTTTCTTCTTTTTTTTTTGATGAAAGTGCCTCCCCTTCTAGTGAGTATCAGTTTTTTTGTGGTGGCCGGGGTTCGAACCCCGAACCTTGCATATATTATGTATTGTCCATATCAACTGAGTTAATCTCACAAGTACAGGTGAGTATCAGTTTAAAAAATGTGGATGTGTCCGTTAATTTGCTATATAACTATCTCACACTAAATATTTGCTCAACTCCTTGTAGGAATTCATCTACTGCCAGAAATAATCCCTAGTAAAGTATGAATGTCAAGCATCTTCTTTTGGATTAGAAAAGAAGGATAGTTCTCCTTATTGTTATCATATAAGTCATTATATATTCCTCAGTCTCCAATTTTGATGAAGTATATTCTTCATTTGAGCCAGCTACATTGTTCTTCCTTTTTTCCCCAATTATGACAGACCCGTCAAATTTGTTAAATGGAGATTCACTATAAGAGTGACTATGCACACTATTACTGACATAAAGGACTAAACTAAAACTAAAAAAAAATTATAAGGATCGATATGATACAAATGTTAAATTTGAATGACCCCGAGATGCATTTGACAGAAAATAAAGCATCACAACACACAGTACACGTATAAACATCAAACTCTTAGCATGGACCTAAAGAATGTAAAACTACAATCATAAATTAGAAAGTGTGAGTCTTCATTTTAAAGGGTGGAGTCGAGTGTGAGTGTTACAAAGTAATATATAAAATAATATCAAAAATATGTCATTGTCCTCAAACTAAATTAAGAAGGTCCCCGTGAGTTTAGCTCAGTTGGTAAGGACAATGCATAATATATGCAAGGTCTGAGATTCGAACCCCGGACGCCACCAAAAAACTAAATTAAGAAGGGACAAGTAAGCCGAACTTGTTTCATGTTTCAGTTGAGTCCTTATCCTGACCATTAGTTTTGTCCCTATTTATTTTTATCATGACCATGTCAATCTTGACCCATTGCGTTTAGATCGTGGCAGGTTGCAAGAATGAGTCGGGTTTTGTACAATCCAACATATGCAACGTTGAAGACCTGGTCATTTGATTGAATATGCAATTAATTGAAGTTGACCTGTCAATCTGAACGAAACAAATGCCGCACAAATATTAGAAATCAAACAAAGTCACCCCAAGATGACGAACAAAACAACTCTGCACTGACAAGACAAAATCTCGAAAGAAAAATCTAGATCAATGTAAAACCATAGGGAAGAAGGATGAAAAGGGTAATTCCAGGTTAAAAAAATTGTCCAAAACCACCCATTCAATGGAGAACATAAAAAGAAGGAGGTTGAATGTGTTTACAAAATATACAATTTTGCCGGTACAGGAGAACACATTAATTGAAAATTCCGGGGATAACCTTAGAGTTGTAGTTTCATAGATCAAAAGAAAGTATTTAGAGGTTATTGCTCGTGCGATACTAAAGTCCTTCAACAACTAATATTGTTTTAAGGAAACAAAGAGGATTGAATATACATAGATTAATTCAAATATTAAACAGGAAACCTTGTAAGGCTCATTGACAACCAATCACCGGCTAACAATGCATTAATGAGTGTCACCTGCAAGGCGTGTGTGTGAACTGAAAATCTCTATAAAATCCTAGTTTCACCCGGAAGTGAGGAATCCAAATTTTGACTGCTCTAAGGCATAAGGTGTGAACCATGAACTCTAAGGAGGCAATTTTGAAGGCTTGGAAACAAGTTGCAAGATATGTGATCTACGAGTCCTTTTCTTAACGCAATTCAAACAATGTTTATTTGTAATATCTTGTAATTAATTATTTTCAACTTATGATCAATTCTAGGTTATAGCACGTTAATAACACTAGGTTTTGTAGCTTGATCTAGATATATTAAATGTTAAGGTAATTCACCTACACACAGGGTTTTGCTAGTAGTGCTTTGTTAATCTAACGTGCTTAAATTCTTGAATTTTGCTCTTTACCCAACAGTTTTTACTCATTCTCAACTGAAAAGACCAAAATGTCCCTGCATGAGTTAACTTCCACTAGTGTTAATTCTACGTGATGCCAAAGCTCATGGAGGTGTATCCGTATTTGGCGGAGTAGGTGAGCGTACTCGTGAGGGAAATGATCTTTATATGGAAATGAAAGAATCCGGAGTAATTAATGAAAAAAATATTGCGGAATCAAAAGTAGCTCTAGTCTACGGGCAAATGAATGAACCGCTCGGAGCTCGTATGAGAGTTGGTTTAACTGCCCTAACTATGGCAGAATATTTCCGAGATGTCAATGAACAGGACGTCCTTCTATTTATCGACAATATCTTCCGTTTTGTCCAAGCCGGAAGTCACGCTGAAAATTCACACTAAAAATCTCAGCTTGAGTTAACTCACGCCGGTTTCTGTCTCACTTTTCAATCACCAACTAACATTATTTCAACCAAAGTGGGACCCATATTAATTATTTATGACAAAAGTGGGATCCAATGATCCACATGACTACCAAAGTGGGACCCATATTAATTATTTATGACAAAAGTGGGATCCAATGATCCACATGACTTTGAATTGACAAAAAGCAGCACCATATGACTTTGAATTAAATTCAGCACTGCAGAAATGACAAAAAGAAAGCAACGTGAGTTATTAATTGATTATATTAGTTTCTAAAGTTGGAAGAAGAATTAATGTAACATCTTGTTTGCTTTCATCATGTGATGCGTCATGTGTGGTTTATTATACACAAGTACCTAACAAAGCAATCATGTGAACACATAAAGTTAGTATTTTGAACTAACCTGAGTTAACTCACGTGAGGTATAACACCTGGGTGAGTTAACTCATGTGGATTTTAACATCTGCGTTAGTTAACTCACGCAGGGGTAATTTTATCTTTTTAGTTGGGTGCAAGCAATTTCTGTTGAGTAAAGAGCAGAATTCTAAATTATTTTGAATTGACAAAAAGCAGCACCATATGACCTTTTTTTAGAGGGAAAATATGAAAATACCCTTTGCTTGATTTGTTTTTTCCTAACTTGGCCCACCCAACCCTTCACGTTCATATGTTAGATAACTAAACTTTTCATTCTCTTCTCACTCTCTCATTCTCTTGTTTGTTGCTATTGTTTGTTGATTGTTGGTAATTGAATTTTAAAATTGTAATCTTATTTATTTAATTGGCTTAATTGAATAGGATTATATGATTGGAGGACCATATAAGTTGGATTTTTCAACTTATGCATATGTCATGCCACTTTGTTAGTGTTTATTGAATTGTTCTTGTTTGCTACGAAGACATTTATTTTTATAATGTAGTTCCATTTAAGTTCAGTTTATGTTTAACTAAGAAGGATTTTTTTCAACTTATGCATGTTGTAGTTTATGTTTAATTACGAAGGCTTTTCTTTATACTTGTTACTTTCTTTTTTTTCCTTTTATGAACTTTTAATAATGCTCAATTTCTTTAATTTAGATTGTTATTGACTTATGGAATTATTTAATATTTTGAAGAATAAAAAAGTAAAGATGAAGAGTAGAAAAATTGATCATTTTTTGAAAAGAAAGTTTGTGGGAGTGAAAGAGCTGAGCAAGGAATAACTTATACATCTCAACATGTTAAAGTTTCAAGAATTGAAGTGATAACTTCTACATGACAAGGAACTAAGATCGTGTTTGGTTGCAACAAAGAGGGTTAAATTTTATTTCTTGATTGAACAATTTCGTGCTTAGGGTTCATTAAACATAAATTTTATGTTTATATATTAGAGTTAATTTTTTTGGCCCACCCCAAATATATTTTCTGGCTCCGCCACTGTTTGATGATATGATATTCAACGAAATATAGGGTTTCTATATTAAAGAGATACTTTGAACCATAACTACAATATGTCTAGTTTTTTAAACGACATGAACATAGAGCATAAATTGTTAGTCGGATTAGGACCTCGATGAACCTAACTAGAACATAAAGGGGATTCAGAAAATCTTAATTGCCTTCGTTATTCAGCAATAAAATATATTTTATTTTCAATTGCAAACTCAACTATTAGAATCTCCATATTTACTGTTCTTAATTAAATAATTAAAATTCCCGAGTAGGAAAAACAATCCATATGGAGTTTATCTTACTTAATGCTTTATTATTTGTGTGATTCAATACACTTGGTGAATTTATTATCAGTTACACAATTCGATCTCTTAAGTTTTTTCATCGTTTTGGTCATTTAATTTACTAATATTAAATATTTTGATCCTTTAAGTTACAAACTTTAAACATTTTAGTTTTATTTATCAGAGACCAAAATGTCTTAATATTTTAACTTAAGGGACCAAAGTGTCTAACATTCAAAACTTAAGGGATCACATTATATAACGATTGTAACCTTAGGATGAAAAATGAAATAAAATTGATTAAGGACCAAAGTGAAACTTAAAAATAAATCAATGAATCAAAAATATAATTTAATCAAAATAAAAAAAAAGAATATAATGAATAACATTGTCATTAAAAAGTCTTTTCCTAAAAAAAACAATAAACAACGCCATTAATAGGTCGTGAAATACATCAAACACTTAAAAGTAAAATGATAAAATCAATATCAAATGAACGAATAGCGTGCCATATGGTAGGGTCGTCAATCCTGGTAATCCGTATAACAGTCGTAAGGATTATTAGAGTGAGACCTTACATTCGCAGAGGGTATGTGGTGTACTTTTTCCCTTGAATTTTAGAAGTACCCCATATACTCTCTCTTAACTTAGTAGTTCTACAAGCAGGTAGTCTTATGTCGTCTACTTTACCAAAGGAAAAGAATAAAGTTTATAATGCAACATTCATCAAGTATCATCTGACTACTTGTTTCTCTCAGACACGTTGTTGAAAACAAAAAAAAAACTGAGCTTTTTCTCTCAGACACGTTGCTGAAAAAAACAAAAAAAAAAACTGAGCTTTTTCTCTCAAACACGTTGCTGGAAAAAGAAAAAAAAAAAAGGTGCTTGTTGTTGGAACAAAATGTGTTTAACATTACCCTTTAGAGTTTTGATGATAACAAGGTATTAAAAACTGTCAATTGGATATGCTAATATTTGTTCAAGTGTATAGGACCATAGACAAAAAAAAATTGTATCTTATAAGGTTCTGGAAGAACAAAAGAGAGCAATGAAATCAACAAAAAGGAAGCTAAAAGCATCTGAAGAAAAGAGGTTCTAAAGAAAAGCGCTCCTGAAGATGACGTCATCATCAGAAGCAAGTTCATCAGAAGCACATCCCCAGAAGCAGTTTTCGTCAGAGCATCTGAAGATCATCAGAGGCTGAGAGAATTAAAGCTTCAAAGGTTGTTAAATGATTTAATCACGCCTAAGCATTGCAGAAGACCAGAAGAGTGAAGCAACGACTATTCAAAGAATTTGAAAGCATTGGATGCTTGTTCTTTAAAGAGCGTTGACAAAGGACAATTGTACGAACTGTACAACCACTATCTCCACTACTCTGTTTTTGTCTCTGCAACAAGACAAGAATAACAACCATGCCTGCAACAATGTTCCTACAGACTTGGAATGGATTTGAAATTGATCATTCATAGGACAATAACCATATCAGGCAAAAGATCATTGGTGATTGATCAAAGCTTCAAACGACTCTTTTTTGATGCGCTGGCAATTTCACAACGTATCTCTCACACCTCTATATAAATGAGTGAAGACATGTTGTTTGAACATGCAGAAAGCAAGACTCATACAACAATTCAAAAAGCGCCAAAACTCTGAAGTTGTTCTGCATCAAAAGTTCACTTAGAATTTCTTAACAACTTCCATATCTTAGAAATTCTAGAGTCTTAAGAGTCTATATTTGATTTGTATTGTGAACACCACTGATTGTATATCAAGTGTTCAACACCAAACATTTTTCTTTGTAATTCTGTTTGATAAGAAGTCTCTTGCTTGTGTGCTTGAGCAAGGGAAGTCTCTTGATTTAGTTCAGGAGCATTTGAAGTCTCTTGCTTGTCTGCTTGAGCAAAAGAAGTCTCTTGCAGTTGTGTTTATGCAAAGGAAGTCTCTTGCTTGTGTGTTTGAGCAAAGGAAGTCTCTTGATTTAGTTCAGGAGCATAGGAAATCTCTTGCAGTTGTGCTTGAGTAATTTGAAGTCTCTTGCTACTTGTAGCAGTGAGCAATTGTAATCAGATATTACATTTTAGTGAACTCTCCTTGGAAGTGAAAGGGGGACAAGACTACTTCTGGTTTGTGGAAAGAACCTGTATAATTGCTTTGTGTCTTTCTTCTCTCTCTCTGTTTTATCCGCTGCATTTAGAATCTGAACATCACTTCAGAAGCTGAACTCTATATGCTTCTGATCAGTGATTTCAGTAGGAGAAAACGAAGAAAAAGCAAACACAATTCAACCCCCCCTTCTTGTGTTTTTTCTCACCTTCACTTTCCTCTCAGATGCGCACGCGCGCCGCTTGTGGTTCTTAAAACAGTTCCTTTTTGCACTGCTATGCACACCCAAGGCACGGAGGATGACACTTGGGGTTCACAACACCTATTTACAATGAGTTTTTGCTTATTTCTTCATATTTTTTAGTGTTTTCTTCCTTGAAAATTATGTTGGGACTTGGAAGAGAATTTCTCCACTTTGTTATGTCTTCAGAGGCCTCTCGAATATTCATTCATTGTCTTTCCAATTCTTCATCGCGTGCTTTGTTTCGCTGATTCGCATGATTTTGCAGTGGATTACTAAAAATACGCCTAAGACTTACTTGGTTTCGGGAAAACTAGAATTACATGACTCAATATGAAAACATTATAAAATATTCCTTAAACCATAGGCAATATGCTGAAAATAACGTAAGATGGTTTGTCATCACTCATCCTTTTCAACACTTCTCTTACCTTGTGCGCTTGAATCCGAAGATAGCAGTTATAGTTTTGATCCCCCTCTCTGTTGTCTAGCCAGTTATAGTATCGTAAGATCTCATGTATCCTTCATTAAATAAGTTGTGGAAATACTTCTTTCGTTTACCCTTTATACCTCTTTCCTAAACCAAAATTTTTCTCTCTTCATCTTTAATATACTTCACCTGATTCAGGTTTGTTGTCTTTCTTTCTTGTCCCTTAACAAGCTTATTTGTAGATTTGTCTCCCTTTTTGGTACGTAAAGATTGGTATAACCCGTCAAAAATTGAGTTTTTGCTTCGCTTACCGCCTTCTTGGTCTCTTTCGTATCTATCTTATATTTATTTTAAGTTTTGGCATTTTCACACCTTGACCAATCTTTAAAATATCTCTTGATTCGAAATTTACTCTGAACACCATCATTCCACCACCAAGATTTTTACCTCTAGGTCCAAAACATTTTGATTCTCCCAATGTATCTTTTTCTACTTTTTTAATCTCTCGTGTCATCTTGTCCCACATATTATTTGCGCTTCCTTGTGGTTGCCTAAAATTAACTTCCATCTAAGATTTTGTTTTAGAATATCCTTTGTTTTTCACCCTTAAAATGTCACTACTTGATTCGCGGAGCCCCATTGTAGATTCTTCTCTTCACACTCCTCTTAACCCTCACGTCCATGACTAATACTTTATGTTGGATAGTTAGTCTCTCTCCATGTATCACTTTACAATCCAAACAAATAATTTTATTTGATTTCATAATAAGAAAGAAATCTATCTGAGAACATGTCACCTCACTCTTGTAAGTGATAAGATGCTCATATTTTTTCCCTAAAACACGTATTAGTTATAGTAAGGTCAAAAGCTGACAAAAATCTAAAATGAATTTCTCCTCCACATTTATCTCCCCAAGACTATATCCCCATACAATCCCTCAACATCTCTCGAAACACAAACTTTATAATATCTATGTGGACGTTGCAGAATGACATACAGAAAACTTTTTTTATTCTAGTTTATCATAACAATCAAACTATATTATTATTATTTTTTTCTATTGTATCTCGCCTATTCTATAATAATAATAATAAAAAAAATCATTGTTTTTATTTAATCTAATAAACATACAGAAGAAAAAAAATGTTTACATCTGATATCCTCTGCGCATAACTGTGGAGATTATTCTCTCGAGTCTTGTGGGGCCCAAATAGGCGGCAAACTCTCCTTATGAGTTTTAACGTTGTTGCATGCTTAATGATGGATTCGAACACAAAATCTTGGCTAAATGTTCTTGGGTCGATAAAAATTCATTTAACTCATACAATATTATTTATGAAAATAAAAATCACAGTTGTTTTGCATGAATCGTTTACATATTTATGAGAATACAATAGTTTCATGTTTTTTTTATAAGGAATATGTAACACCCATGCTAAATTTATGTAGAATATTTAGAATGTGCGTTAACTTAGTACTGGATACGTTAAATTTACAACATAATTTTGACCGAATAAATATATACATCAATACAAGTTCGTACATCTGATGAAATTTTGACTATCAAATACATAAATTTGTTAGATATTTGAAATCATAAGAAATAATATAAGCTAGTATGACATGTGCATAAGAAGATAATTCATTCAGCCTCCTACATTGCTTCCTTTTGCCACGAACACTTGCTGATCTGAAATAATAAAAGGATTGGGGTGAGACAGAATGTCTTAGTGAGTTCCACCTATCCTAAGCTGTAAGTAATCTCAGGAAAACCTATTATCACCATCTGACTAAACACAACCTCTTTGAGGTTTATACGGTTCATTCTGCATAACTAAGTGATCAGGGGGAAACTAGGATCACTATCTAATCTCTATCATAAATCTTATCAAAATCTTAATCGTAACATATTTTCATTAAAGTTAGAAAGTTAGTGTTGAACAAACAATATTATCTGGGTTAATTTTACAGAATGGATCTCGAGTGGAGTAACCCCGATCACCATTCCACTGCTATCCGGTGAAAATTCCTATCTAAGGTTAATTACTGGAACTCCTCTTGTCGCCGTGTAGATTTCCCTTGCAGGAAAATCCCATCCAGCATAATCTGGAGCCTCAACGGACACGACTTAATTGTTGTTGTGTAGATTTCCCTTGCGGGGAAATCCCATCCAGCATGATCTGGAGCCTCGAAGGACACAACTTAACTTATTCTTTTACTTACATGTGTGTGGATTTCCAACTAGGGAGAATCTCATCCATCATAATCTGGAGCCTGCGAGGGACACACATATTTACCGTTTTAAAGTCATTCTACAACATATGTCTATAATGTTCTGCTATTCTGCACATACATCTAATATGTTTCCTGATCATATTGCTAGCATACTTACTCTCGATTATCTAAGTCGGAGTTTCTACTATGTTCCCATCTCTAAGTTTAGTTTTCTACCCGGAATTAAATATAATAACAAACGTATTAAGAACTCTTGAATTACATTACAAGTTATGTGTATGTTTAATCATTGATTTACCCTTAAAAAATATCTTTACAGAAGTATAAAGTAACCCCATGATCATTTCGAAAGAAACAGGTACAAAAATTGGACGTTTTAGCCTTTTTTATGTTTTGCTGGAAGGGTGTAATCGGTTATCACATAAGTGTAACCGGTTACACTGTATAAAATGTGTTTTTCCAGCATTCATGATGTGTGTAGCCGGTTACAACTTGAGTGTAACTGATTACACTGTGTCAGAAATTCTTTTTCCGGCTCAAAACAGTCAATTTCAGTACCTAAACTCCATCGAAATGCTCATGCACGTAATTCACAACAGAAATTTATTATTTTTAACTTGAAAAATCAGCAATAAACATTCACTAACTTGTGTAATTCATGGGGTAAACTAACTAAACATTAAACATTCTAAATTCATGATTTTCTCACAATTTCACGCGATAACCCAGAGACGGGAACTAAAACTAAAGGAACTCGTCTCAAACACTCTCAACAGCTTATACATAATTCCATTTGAACTCCTAAGCATCCAAACGTTAGCACATCAAAACAACTTATCTTCATGTTCCAGCACAAAATCCTACTTCTGCCCCCAACTTAAAAATCGTCTACAGACTTCAATTCTTGACAAAAATTAGTGAAACTGGTACCAAAACGTCAGGAATTACGTTAGCTATCCATAGCAACATCAACCACTTGATTCGAAGTTACAGGGAGAAAGTTATTACCGTTTTAGTCGAGCCCTGTCCCAAATACGGGTTTCACCAACTTCTTTCAATTCAGCTCCTAATCTTTACCCATAATTTCTTGTTCATCCTGGACTTTACGGCTTCTGGATACAGCTTATTCTCAGCTAAATTACCAATGGCTACTATTGTCCAAGCCAAAGAGTAATACCCAAGCTCTAGTTTCCATTCCTTCTTTCTAATCTTGCTTTTAGACACCAAAATCATCCATAAGCAGCTCCATACCACCACCTGCAGCACCAACTCAGGTGAGGTTTTTTCCAGAAGTTATAATTAGTGGAAATGAAGGAGTGAGTTCGGCCATGAGGGAAAGAGGGAAGGAAATCAAGCATACTTTAGGTTCATAATGTCATCTAATCCATGATTCTAAGCTTGCATTGCATGTAGGTTTCTTTGATGAAAAGTGGAAGAAAAGAGAAGTTTACGAGGGATGGGGAGTGGGTCGTGAGGTTTAAGGTGTGCTTGGATGGAGAGTTTAGGAGGGAGAGGGAGAAGAGGGTATACTTTTCATTTTTAAATTACGAACACGACGAAATGTTTTTTATAATCATACAATATTTATGCATTCTATTTATAATCATACAATTTTAATACAATTTGATTCATGTATTTAACAAATATATAACTACACAATTCGTATCATATGCATTGATCACATATAATTCATGAAAACACAACAAGAATTGTTATAAGTATTTTTTATAGTTGATAATGGATGAACTTAAAAAAAAAAATTATCTCAATATAATAATAAGCTATTATAAGCTTTCCAAGTAGCTATTTCAAAATAGTTCTTTGAATTTTGAAATATATTCATTGAAAAGTTCTTTGAGTTTTGAAATATATGCGTTAAATTGAAATATATTCATTGTATAGTTCTTTGAGTTTGAAATATATGCATTGAAAAATGTATCAAAATTTTAACATATTTATCTTAAAAATATTTTTCAAATTTATAACAAGTAAATATAATAAATTAAAACTAGTCCCAATTATTGTATATTACGAGATTAGATATAATTTTCAATGAATTTTGCCATGAACAACAATATATCATATTATCTCTAAAAAAAAAAAACAATATATCATATTATAAAATGATTTACGCCAAATGGTCTGAACACTCCGTATTCATTTTAAAATATAGTAATTTCTTCGTATATATTTTTAAAACCACTATTTAAAATTGTTCCATATTTAAAGTTAAAAAAATCAGGAAAAAGCAAATGCAATTCTAGCTTTTTCTTGGTTAGAACATTGGATAATTACACCATGTTAAATAATATTTTGCATATACAAGCATTAGTCACAATTTTTTTTCTTCATATTTATTATCGGTATATAGAGTAAGTAATATCGTTATGAAGAGTTTTGTCAATAAAAATATCGTAATGAAGAGGTGTATGATAATATGAATATCAAGAGAACAAATTTTCCCTCAAAAAAATCAAGAGAACAAATCATCCTTCTTCCTCATGTCATCTTCTTTACTCTACAAAAAAAATGCAAACCAATTATGTTAATAATCTTCTTCATGTTAATAATTATGCCTGCGTGTTTTAGAAAGACAAAACTTGAAAATGCAAACCAATTATTGTTAGATTATTAACATAATTGGTTTGCATTTTTTCTATAGAGTAAAGAAGATGGCATGAGGAAGAAGGATGATTTGACAATTATCTTTATGTTTTGTCTAATTTTTTTTAAGTTTTGTCTTTCTTATCTAAGTCTTAAACTAATTCGGTGTGCTTTTCATTTTTCCAGTTCTATTTGACAATTATCTTTCAATTTATATTATGAGGATTATTTCTTTGTAACTCAGATTGTTGTTAGTTAACTAATGAAGAACAGGTAAAAGAGAATAGTAACTTACGTAGCAAGTTTGTTCTTCAACGGTCCAATCGAAGGAACCAGAGTTGTATTTCATTGTACGTGTGTTGGTAGGCGGCAGTGGGTGATGCCTCTGTTCTAAATCGTTTTGAGAAGGGTTAGTCATTCACTTAACTTAGTTGCAATAGTCAATAAGTCAATAAACATAATATTTATAGGGGCATTGAGAGAGGTTAATCAATGCAAAAACAAATATCGTACAGTCCAATGTTGCAAACTAGGCATTTATAGAAACTAAATTGGACGGTGAAATTTGAGTCCAATTTAATCTTTAAACTAGACTGTTATAACAAACTTGTGATTTGAATGGTTGAAACGAATATCACTCCTGTAACTCGTGTTTGGTTGCAACCAAAAGGAATAAAATTTATTTCTTGATTGAAAAATCTTGTGCTTAGCGTTTATTACAACATAAGTTTTATGTTTATATATTAGAGTTAATTTTGTTGGCCCACCCCAAATATATTTTTTGGCTCCGCCAATGTTTGATGATATGATATTCACCTAGACATAGGGTTTCTATATTAAAGAAACAAGACTTTGAAACATAACTACAATAGGTCTACTTTGTTAAACGACGTGAACATAGAGCATAAATTGTTAGTCGGATTAGGACCTTGATGAACCTAACTAGAACATAAAGGTGATTCAAGAAATCTTAATTGCCTTCATTATTCAGCAATAAAATATATTTTATTTTCAATTGCAAATTCAACAATTAAAATCTCCCTACTTACTGTGCTTAATTAAATATATTTAAATTTGCAAGTAGGAAAAACAATCCCTATAGAGATCATCTTACTCAATGGTTTATTATTTGTTCGATTTGGTACACTTAGTGAATTTATTATCAGTTAGACAATTTGATCCCTTAAGTTTTTCATCAGTTTTGTCATTTCATTTACTAATATTAAATATTTTGATCCTTTAAATTAAAAATTTTAAACATTTTGGTTTTATTTATCAAGGACCAAAATGTCTTAATATTTTAACTTAAAGGATCAAAGTGTCTAACATTCAAAATTTAAGGTATCACATTATATAAAAATTGTAACTTAAGGATGAAAAATGAAATAAAATCGATTAAGGACCAAAGTGAAACTTAAAAATAAATCAATGAATAAAAATATAATTTAGCCAAAATTAAATAAAAATAAGAATAGAACAAATAACTTTGTCATTAATATGTCTTTTCCTAAAAAACAATAAACAATGTCATTAATAGGTCGTGAAACACATCAAACACTGATAATAATATGATAAAATGAATATCAAAATAACAAAAGTAATGCCTTTTGTTAGGGCCAATCTTATGTTTTTTGGTGTCCTGAACCAACTAAACAAATGAGCCCCTCATAATCATATTATAAAAAAAAAATGTTTGTGCACAATGACAAAACTTGAAAAATACAAACTTTAGGAGGGTCAAAGTAAAGATAAAAAATTGAAGTTGTATATTTACTAAAACAAAAATAAATAAAAAACAAATTATTGATGTACAATACATTAGTAAGGTTTTCCTCAAAAAATACATTAGTAAGGTTACCATACCAACTACGCCACATACAAATAAATCTGATAAACATCATAACAAAAATAACAAGGTAACAATACCAACCACTTTTGTCAAAATTGAACAACCCTCACTCTTAATAAACAACTACATTTATTCTTTTTGTTGGTATGAAATGACCTACAAAGTATACAATTTAGATCATGTTAAGAATTAGTAATTGCAACATTTAGTATTGTTGTAAATTGATTCACAACTTGCTCTGATGAATCAACAAAGAGGCACACTTTAGAAACTTATCAAACCTTCGGGAATATTGTTGAGGTAAAATCTAAAAAGCCTTAATTAATTTTTTAATGACAACAAACCTTATGAAGTAAAATGTCAAGTTTTATGAATGATGATCTACTGATGTTTGAGATTGAGCTTTTATTGAAAGGATAAGAATCAAATAAGTGGACAAGATAGAAGGCATTTACGTCGACAAATGCATTACATCTACTCAACAATGAAATAATCAAAATAACATCAGTATTACCACATTAACATCAAAAGTTATACAAGACTATGTTTTAAGTTTATGTGACATCTCACATTGAGTTTTTGGGTCACATATTTTGAGGATTTACTACCATAGTTAATGACAAAAGGGATGATGCATACATCTAATGAGGATATTCAAAATCTACTCAAAATGTGATCCGACTAAATATTCTAAAATCTATTCAATGAACAAGATACATCGTATGAAAACACTAAGAGAAAATGAGAAAAATAGTGTACATCGTATGAAAACACAAGAGAAAATGAGAAAAATAGTGCAAATGTCATGTTGAACATGTTTACTGAACTCAAAAAGTATTCGTATAAATTAAGAAAAATGTCAAGAATCAACTTTAAGCAATTTCAAAATTTTAAGCACAAAAAATTCCATAACATGATCAAAGAAAATGCAACTTTTTTGAAGATCTGTTTTGGATCAAAGAGAATTTAACAAATCATTTTTTAAGTGAAGAAATGAGATTTACGTTTAGCTCATAATGTTCTGCTGAAGTTGAGATACATTCTGATAATCTAAAGCTCAAGCTCCTATAATCTCATAAGTGAATCACTACTTCTTTGAGTGAATTTAGATGAATTTACTTTACTTTGCAAACTAGATTTGAGTTTTTACAAGCAAAGATTTCAAGAGACCACTTTTCAACATATACTATTTTTCTGTGGAGGCATATTTGTCTCTTCATACCAAATACACTCCGGTCCATAACACTATCGTTGATCAATATTTTGAGTATGTTTTTCATATCAAAATCTTTTATCTAAAGTTGTAAAATATCCCAAAAACCTCTATCATATTCTTGTAACTTCCTCAAAGATTTCTTTTAAGCTGGATTGAGAGAATTTGTGTAAGAGAAATGATATTTGTACAACCATCTTGTGACTACTTTGTGACAACTTTCTCTCTCATACTCACATTATACTTTTATTTTCTCTCTTCCTTTTTCTCTCTTCATTGTTTTTAACCAATGAAAATAGAGAGAAAAGAAGTTGTCACAAAAGTTGTATTAAATAGTTGTTCAAATATCACTACTCTTTGTGTAAAGCCCATTGAAACAAGAAGAATACAAAGTGTAAGTCTGCTAAGGCTTGATAACATTTACATTGGTTGTATTGATCTTGAAATGATCAAAGAAAATAAATTGTATTGAGACGTTTAGATCTCAAAGTTCATAGTGGATAATTTCACAAGGTTGTTGATGACAGTCAGTCATACACTATTTTTAGAGTCTTTTTAGTTAAGTTTTTAGTCTATTATTATTATTTTAGTATTTAATTTAGAGTCATTTTGAATAAATTGTCCTTGTTGATTTATCAAGTCAAATAGTGAATAATTACTTATTATCACTCAAAACAAGACATGATCATGGTATGTGTCTGTGGAAGAAAATTAAGAAAAGAAAATGCAGCAACAAATATAAGGTCACGTGCATATGTGGAGGGTGCATGCTTTTGAAACATAATGGGCCAAGGGCAAAATACTAGCTGATCCGAAAACAAGAAAAGAAAAAATCAATTAAGCTTGCTAGTGATATAAAAAGAGAGCAGCACATCCCGTTTTGGAAATTCACATTACGGCACAGGAATTCACGATTTAGAAAAGAAAGCAGCTGTTCATTCACGTACGAGAGAGGAAGGAAGCACGTGGAAATAGAAAAGAAGAACAACACCGATTGAAATAAAATTGAGGAGCAAGCCGGCAACTACAGAACTCTATCGGTTTATTTTCTTTACTTACTTATGTTGTTTATTTCTTTTATCATGTCTTGCTAATTTCTAGAGAGTAGGTCTGAGATGATTCTGATGTAACCCTAATTGAACCATGTTGTTGTGAAACTTTATTATTGTGAATGTCAATCTAGTTTTATTCAATTCAATTGTTCTTAATGCTTTTTATATCCTGATCAAATATAATTATGATTTCGTGAGAATGAATGACTACTGACCATAGCTTTCAACTTAGACCTAATTGAATTGTTCAAATAAACATGGTTAGTCTAGGAATAGATAATCGTTTATTTGTGATATTAAGTTAACGTTCTTAAAACCTTCAAAGAATATTAAATCACCTAAGGAATTAGGGGCTGTAATCGGAGAAGAAGGTCCTAAGTCAAAGGATTGATTAGGGCTATTTTGTTGACCATCGTAGAACTAGAGAATCATTCATGAGAAATATGTGCAGTATACCATTTAGGGGAAATCAAAGGATTCGAAAGACCTAGTTTCATCTCTCATCTATTTTCCAAAAAACCTTTATTTTCTGTTATTTACTTTTTATGCACACATACCTACTGCCTCGGGCACTTATAAAATTTACACATCCTAAATATTAACTTTATTGCTATATTGGGATTAACACAATTCTCGTGAATACAAACTTATTTTCATTACTTCGATAATTTTTAGTACACTTGCTAAAAATCTATCAGTTGTGTGACTGGACGTAGACTAAGATTTTGGTGAACTAGTATAAATATTGTGTGTAAATTCTCTAACTCTTATTTTTTTTTCATTAAAGTATACACGAATCACCACATACTAGCTATTTGTTCTAAGCCACTATTACATATGAGAAAGGTATTTAGTACCAAGTACATAATCAATTTTAAAATGGTAACCCCCGCCCCACCCGTCTTGTGACTCTTTCAATCACTTGAAATATTAAAATACAACTGATATATCATAGATTTTAAGCTAAAAATTCAATTTTGATTAGATAGATCTCATACAATTGATATTTTTTTTTATTCTCATGAATTGAACATTATTCTTTTGAGTCATGAATTTCAATCACACACAACACCACAAATTACATGCACGAACCATCAATATACCTTGCAAATAATACATATCTCCTTCATTATTTATATATTAAATATGAATATCGGAGTCATGTGTTTAAATCAACACCAACGACATACACAAACAACCAATACATCTTGCAAAGAATGTGTATCTCCCTTGTTCTTCATGTTTTATACATGATTCTTTGAGTCATACATATCATACAAGAATAAATATTAGGCTTAATAGCAGTTTTAGCCCCCTAACTTTTTCAAAGTTGCGATTTTGACCCCTAAGAAAAAAAACTACAAAACCGCCCCTTAAGTTTTGCACTTGTGGCAGTTTTGGCCCCCAACGCCAATTTTGACACGATCTACACTGACGTGGCACCCTAAGTGAGGTGCCACGTGTTATTTTAAAAAAAAAATTGCCTTGGGGGGCCAAAATTGCTACAGTTGCAAAACTTAGGGGACGGTTTTGTAGTTTTGCCAAAATCGCAACTTTGGAAAAGTTAGGAGCTAAAAATGCTATTAAACCTAAATATTATATATGTCAAAAATACAAAGTGATGTAAATTTTAATCTCTATTATATTTATGTATTATGTATTTACTATCTATGAAATAACTATTTTTTTTATAAAAGTTGCAAAAAAATTGTAATGTTTACCACTTTAAAATTACATCATTTACAACTTTAAAATTATACAATAAATATCAACAACGTTAATTTTTCATTTGATAACTCATTTGTTTTCATTTACTCTTTTGTAATTTTTCTTTTCTTTTCGCATAAATGCTTATGATAAAATACACTTTTGTGAACGCAAAAGCACCAAAAAAATTAAAACAAAAGTTAAAAAAAAAAAATACATTTGTGCCATCGAATCTCAAGTGCTAGACTAATTCAACAAAAAAATTCTCCTCTTAAATTTCTCAAATGATCTTTCTTTTTCAACTCAATTCAGTGTGCTTCTCACTTTTCAGTTCTATTTGACTATTATCTTTCAAGGTATATTATGAAGATAATCGTGAATATAATTTATTTCATGATAATAACTCAAACTATATCCCTTCAACAATAAACGAATGAAGATTAGGTAACAGAAAAGATTAATTTATGTAATGAGCCTTTCTTGAATAGCAAAGTTGTTTTCAATTTTCCAAATTAAACAAATATCGAGGTTAAGTTTCAATTCAAGCATGTTGTTGGTAACGCCTCCATTATAAATCGCTCTGACAAGATATTGCAGCCACGTTGCAGCCGTCAATAATTGTAATGTTTTATAGACACACTATGACAAAGATAGTTTAACAAAACTGTTATTTTACAGGAAAAACAAAATTGGGCAGGTGAAATTTGAGCCAAACGGTAAGTCTCTCGCTACTTCAACGCTTCAACAACCTAATCATTCCTGTAAAACTATGATTTTATTTAGGCTTAAATGTTCTTTTGGTCCTTTAAGTATTTAGTTGGTATTGTTTTGGTCCCTTAACTAAAAAAAAAGATTGTTTGAGTATTTTAAGTTTTTTTTAGTCTCGTTTTGGTCCCTTCTGTTAGGTTTCCGTTAGGGTTTAAAAAAAAAATTAACTCCTGGACACGTGTCACCTTGTCATTGGCTCTAAGATTTTTGTTTACAATTTTTTTTAAATATATACTATTTTTTTATAAAAAAATCCCAAAGTCAATGACAAAGTGACACGTGTCCAGAGTTAACACGTGTCACCTTGTCATTGGTTCTGCAATTATTTTTTTTAAAATAAAATATATATTATAAAAAAAAAATCTCAAAGCCACAAAGTGACACGTGTCCACACTTAACGTTTTATATTAAATATAACGGAAACCTAACAGAAGGGACGAAAACGAGACTAAAAAAAAACTTAAAGTGCTCAAACAATCTTTTTTTTAGTTAAGGGACCAAAGCGATACCAATTAAATACTTAAGGGACCAAAAGAGCATTTAAGTCTTTTATTTAAAACAAATTCTACGGTACACCCAACATATTTGAGTGTACCGGTGCACCAAACTCTTAAATTTATAGTTAAATGAGTTGTTTTTTGAAGAAATTTTTTATTTTTTGTCATTTATAATTATAATGATTAAATCTTATTCATAAAAAACGTCAACGAAATAAAAATTGAATTTTTTTTAATTTTTATCGCTCATAATAGAGAACTTTGATTATTTTATATGATAATATGTAAAAAATTTACTATGATTCTTATAAACAACGAATGATGTGTTTTTCTTATGAAATGATATTTTCTAAAATATAAATATCGTTAAATAAGTATTTATTTCATAAAATTGATCGTTAATTTATAAATTTAAGAAAGAAGAGTACCGGTACACCTCAATTTACGAGTGTATCGTAGAAGTTCCCATGGGAGGAAAGGTTGAGGAACGCTAATTTTTTATTGCAAAGTCCAAAATATCCTTGCTTTTATTGATGAATATTTATTTGGAAAAAACTTAGGTATAATTCCTTAGGTGCTTTTTGCATGGTTCTTAACCAAATTTACCATGATTTTCATAAATTCATAATTCTCTCAAAGTTTGTTATCTCCAAAAAAGTTGTATTTTTAATTAAAAACCATACGAAAAGCACCTAAGAAATTGTACCTATGTTTTATCCTATTTATTTTACTACTATTTACTCATTGTAGTTTGCTTCTTATTTTTTTATTTCACTTTCACCGCTTCATTTTATGTGTATGGCATACAAGGCATACAATTGGACTACTACCCACACCTAGCCAAATTTTGCTTTCATTGAAAATGTATACATGTTTATATGTATATTCATCTTGAAAATGTTTGTAATATGCACTATTTTTATTCAAGGGTATTTATGTCAATTAATAAATATAGATCTTTCTTTCCTTCAACTTTCTACTTTACTTTCTTTTATACCAAACAACCAAAACAATCCTCTCACTTTTCACTCTCTTTCTTTTCTCATACAATCTTTCATTTATCTTTCTTTTCTTTACACTTTCATTCTTCAACCAAACATACCCTAAATTCAAAATTATTTTCTATTTTGGCAATTGCATACCTCCTGTCATTTCTAAGTGTGAACAATCATTGATTCCTCTGGTTGGTTGTGGCGAAACCGAACATTTTACCAATTTTACGGAAAAGGAAGTGGTGTCAATAACGAAATAAACACAGGTCTATGTTGAGTTTACAACATATTTTAAAGACTTAAATATGATTTTCGTCCCTGTAATTTGCGCGAGTATTGGTTTTAGTCCCTGCAAAAAAAAAATTTCAAAAATGTCCTTGCAAAAAAAAAAATTGTTTGAAAAAGATCCCTGACCCCACGAAAACACTGAGGTGGCAGTTGCTGACTATGCAGTTTGGCCATGTGGCATGCCACGTAATATTAACTTTTAAATTATTTTTTTAAAATTCTGAAAATTATTTTTTAAAATTAACAAAAATATGAAAATTATTTTATAAAATGAAAAAATCATAAAAAAGAATTAAAAAAATTCCTATTATATAATTTTTTTAAATATGAAAAAAATGGAAAATTATATAATTTTTTAAAATCTGAATATAAATTTTTGAAAATTAAAATATGGAAATTAATATTTTTTTTAAAATTACATCATCTGAAAATTTATAATTTAAGAAAAAAATTCTAATTTCTAGTTCTTTTACGAAAAAACAAATTCGGAAAGAAAATTAAGAATATATAATATTCAAAAAAATTAATTTTATTTTGAAAATTATACTAAAAAAAATCAGAAAATTATTTTAATATTTTCAATTTATTTTCAGAATTTTTAAATTTTTTTCATATATTTTAATTTTAAAAACAAATTTCAGAATTTTAAAAATATTTTTTTAAAGTTAATATTATGTGGCATGCCACGTCAGTGCCATGTAGCCAAAGTTGCACAGTCAGCAACTGCCACGTGGCAAGAACCATGCCAAATCAGCTGAATAGTGGGGCCAGGGACCTTTTTCAAACAAAATTTTTTTTGTAAGGACGTTTTTCAATTTTTTTTTTTTGCAGAGACGAAAACCAATACTCGCGCAAATTACAGGGACGAAAATTATATTTAAGCCTATTTTAAAATATGAGAATAAATTTTATTCTTAAATTGTTTTTCTCTAAAAAATTATTTTAAAACTTTTTTATACGTATCTAACAAATAAATTATGTCAAATAGGTATATGTAAAATGGGAAATGCGATAAATCATGTCAAATAGGTATATTTAAAATATTTTAAAATCTAACCTAAACAAACAAAAAAAAATTGATAGTGATTCAATTTGGTGCATGTGCAAAATATTAGTATTAGTGTATACAAATTAAATCTTTAAAATATCTAATGGAAATTTTAAAATTTACTATTTATTGGATTAATTTTGCATCCATTGATAGTGTAGAATTTTATACATGTGCATCCAATCCAATGACGTTATGGAGATGCCACAGGAACTAACCTATAAAGGTGGAACTTGATAACGATAATATGAGTTGATTGTATCAATGTTTTAAGAACTGGACATGAGGTCATCACCACTATAAGTTTACATGAAGATCCATGACAAATACATTCAAATCAAATAAAACAAAAATTGGAACCTAAATTAATACCAAAAAACCTAATAAATGCAAAAATCTGTTTTACACTTTAACTAAATTCATAATATGATTTTCTTAAGTAAATAGCTTTGGTTCGTATGAAAGAAGTTATTCAAATGGGCTAGATCCTGTTTACATAAAAAATAACACAAAGGCAAAACAGTAGCGCGAAATCAACATTAAATAATTCAAAAAGTTGTTAGAAGGAAAGGAGAAGAAAACCTTGTCTTGTGTTTCTGGTCTTGACGCGGAATAGCAGCGCATCAACGGCATTGTTAAAATAGTTGGAAGTTATGTGGAGTTAGTTAAGGTAGTTAGACTAAAGTTAGTAGCTTGGTTAGAAGTTAGTTAGAGTTAGTTACTCAAACTAATCTCTATATATAGGAACACTATTGTACTCATTCATCATCTTTTATCAGTCTATTCAATCTATAATGAGTTTCTATGAGTATCTCCCACATGAGTACTCTTATACTTGCTATCTTACTTACATCTATGATCTTCATCCCTATGATTCTACGATTTTCTACAGGCATAACAGCGTCGAAGTGAGAAGAGAGGGAGGCGTTACTGGAGTTGTTGGAAGAAAAAAATTGAAAGTAAACAGAGGCGCTATACTTGAATGTCGGCGCAAATTTATTTTACTTTTTTAACACAATCAGAACCAAGATTATTGAACTTGAAGCAAATTTAGTAAGTAACAATTGAACTAGCTCATCAATTGATAGTTCAAAATGTTCAGCACAATGATTGTACCACAAACAAGCTTATAGCTATATGGTTTCTACAACAAAGTTCATAAAATGTCTCAAGGTAACTGCTATGCTACAAACTTTCTGCCATTAGCACATTTACATAGTATCACACCAATATTTGTGCTATTTGTTCCACCACATACAAATAAAATGGAAAAAGCAGTAATAATCATGCCTTGACCATCATATGAGTGCTGATGATTCAATAAACCATCTTCTAAATATCATTTTCTTCAATCTCACTTCCATATGATATGGAGTTATTATTTACACTTAGTTCAGAGCTAGCAGTGCTGCTTGTGGCATGTGGCGAATCGGAAACACTCATTGTCCTGCTCTTTGATGAACTACCTGATCTCACACTGTACATAGACGAAGCTGGAATGCTTGTCACATGTGGCCGCATATTACCCTGAACACTTCGCCTTATGTCCTGCATAAGAGAAATCATCGACAGATTGTAACTTTTTTACTATGAAAAAGCAATAAATTAATTTCAAAGTTTAGACATCATTTTATTATAGCATGCATAGTGTATATTACATTTTAATTCAAATACAATTTTCATTTTAGTTAAATACTGCTTGCTTATTCAGATACATCACAAATGTACTGCATATTTATATTTACATTTGTATACCTTTCTATTCTATCTTTTACTCATTACAGTTCATGACTAAATGAATATTCTCCATAGAAATAACTCATGAAGTTATTAGCCTTTAATTTCAAGTATACCAAGTTTAAGCATATTAAAAAAAAATAAAAATTGTCTCCCTAGATAGATTATACTCATTAATGAAAACTACAAAATCAGTAGCAGAACATATAAGCAATGGAGTTATGAACATACCATATGCCTCATTGCCATATCTAAAGACTTCTTTGAAAGCGTACTTCCGAATCCAGAGCTACCAGATGAAGATTTTCCATAAGAATTGTTGTTGGCAGAAGGGTCGTTATGCTTTGGTGGTGCAAGTTTTCTCATGTTTACTACTCTTTCGACCATCTTTGTCCCAATTACAACAGGGCTATCTTCGTCACCATCGGTGAAACGAGCTCTACTCAAAGCATGCAATGAGGTATGATTGTTGTGAGTAAACCCGGTTGAAGCACGTCCTTTTGAAGGTGTGTTTGACTGCCTTCTAGATTTAGTATTGCTAGTCGCCTCAACAGAAGCTGATCTCGAACTCGAAACTCCAGGTCTATTTCTAGTGACTGAAGCCGGTCTTTCTGGCAATGATTTCTTCAAATTTGGAGGAGCGTCATGAGTAAATCCAGGCATTTGTGAGGGTTCCCAAGGTCTAGATTTTACTGATGGAGAGATGCCACGTGACTGCACCGGATTCTTAGCAACAACAGGGCGTGCTTTTGATGCTGATGAAGGTCGAGTAGGAGGAGCAGATACTCCAAAGGTCCTCGAAGGTGTTGATGATCGAATATTAGGAGTTGCTGATCTTTGAGATGTCTTAGGAGCTGTCAAGGAAGGCCTTGAAGTAGGTGTTGAGGCCCTCGAAGCAGATCTAGTGGGAGTTGATGATCTCACAGGTGGAGCTGTTGACTTAGTAGAAGTTAATGTGGCCCGCGAGGTAGGTGTAGAGGGCCTCGAGGATTTCGTTGTTGAAGGTAATGTTGGCCTTCCAGATGGAGTTGAAGATCTTGAAGTAGCTGGAGATGGACCCCGTGACGAAGAAATTCTCTTACTGCCATTAGCGGAAGAACCAAAACTTGACATTGATGCATGATGCTTAGAAACTACATTGCTTCTTGAACTAGGTTCTATTTGGATATTATCTACCTGCAACACAAGAAAGGTGTATGTGTTGAATGAATTAAATCAACGAAAAAACACATAATGCATTACTACTAGTTGGAATATAAAAGAAATGAAAGTATAAGGTTTTGAGGAAGGTAGAAGAATCAAGGGGAGAAAAGTGCTATGCTGCATATACTCTTATTAACTGAATCTTAATTCACCTAACTGCTATTGATAGGGGTACTTTAGTAAATGAAACAAACACATTTTATCATAGAAATTAGTAAACTTGATAATTTTCCTATGTGTGTGTAACCTTAAGAGACATGTAATTTGAGACAGAGGAAGTATTAAATAGTTCTTACCCTTAGCTTTAAAGCAGTTGGACGAGAACTGCGAGTCTCCGTTTCACTCTTCAATAGCATTTGTGTTTCCTTGTCTAAAGTAGGAAAAAGCGGTGTATCGGGTGGAGTAAGAAGCCTGATAACAAAAAACTCTTGTCAGTGTAAAGGAAAAAGTTTTGATAGACAAAAATTGTAATACAATATAGAAGCAGAAAATGAGTTTGAGGTAAAAATTAAAATACATGCTATATGACTCTATTGCTCACTTATGTATTATGCAATTTGGTTATCTTTAGCATGAAAGGTTTCTAACTGCCGAAGAATATCACAGTACACAAGTCCATATATAATTCCATCAAAATTGAACTTGTTTCTGATTCCTCCGCGGAAAGTTTGCACTTAATCAAACCAGAACAATATATATATTAATATTAAGGTGTTCAATGATTCTCATTTTCAAGTATTATATCAATCTCAGAAGAGAATACATAAAAAGTAAAAAGCTAGATGTTAACATGTTTCCTTTGACAAAGCACTCAGCACCATAAATTCATAATCAACTTTGACATTAAAAAGAGAAATCACCAAGTTCCATTGATATCAAGGAAACTATGATTAATATATAAATATTTGAGAAGCCATTTAATATCAATTATCAATTATTTATCACAAATGATGAATGAAGACAAGAACAGGAACATAAAGGCCAGATGTGGGAACTGGATGTGGCAATGTGAGCCTCAAATTGTCATTATCAAAACTGCAAAATACTTTTCAGCTATTTCAAATTTGGGACCGCACAAATACAACAATCATACACTTCAATCATTCTAAAAGTTCATCGATCCTTTTGCAATTTGAATGACGTTTAACTATACTATTGTGACTGCTATCCAACTAGACAATAAGAATTTCTACCACACCAAATTATACATAGAAACAACCACATTCCAAAGCTTAAGAGCATGTTTGGTATCAGAAAAAAAATCTCCCTTTTTACTTTTGTTTTCACTTTTATTTATAAAACTGTCACATTTTGTTTTCACAAACAAGGCTAGCAACACACTCTAATCCATTTAGGTCCCATAAATTTCATGTGGGGCTTACATGATTTAGTAGAAATTTTCAATTAATTTCAATCAATAGAAGAATGTGTTAGAAAGTTTAATCTTTTCATGTACAAACAGTTGGAAACAGAAAATCAAAATAAGAATTCTTTTCAGAAATTAAACAGACTAATTAATTAGAATAATCTTTTGAATCCAAATTGATTTACAAGATCTATATACTCACACAGCCAAATCATACACACTCATCAGCAATTAAAAGTTGCAATTAATCCATAATTACCATTCATAATCAGACTTATCATTCTCTGAATTCAAGAACTCTTCAACCACAGTCTTCTTTGGTGGAAATGAAGATACCATCTTGGAAATCATAGAGTTTTCATGATTGGATTCTGTGATGAAAACATACCATAACATCATTAACTAGAGCATAATAACA
>Ga0315915_1000936_pt1 | contig 33384 bp, 27 predicted proteins | sample MpolbnodulesMG_FD_207738 | JGI IMG/M metagenome (GOLD analysis project Ga0315915, IMG submission 207738) | Medicago polymorpha root nodule microbial communities from Los Angeles, California, United States - branched nodules | ecosystem: Host-associated > Plants > Roots > Nodule | place: USA...
ACCATGGAAAAAAATATCAATACGATCCTTAAAAATCTCATAGGGAACAAATTAACTCGCATTTGAGATTTTTATCAACCATATTGATATTTTCATTCTATAAAATTTAAACAGGTTTCCGTGTTTTTTGTCGGAGATCAATTCGGATTATTTACTTACTTTTTTGTGCATCATGCATGGAACTTTTTTCAAAGATGTCATGTATCATATGAATTTTGATTATGAATGGTTTTGTATGTGTGCAGAGGATGTTGTTGCACAGGAAGAGACTTCGGCTAAGGAAGAAGAAGTTGTAAGAGACACAAATGTTTCAGCCTCTGAAGCTGAAGCTGGAGGTGAAAATCATTAAGGAGATTTGAAAACTGGGAGAGGAAGTATACATAGCCATGTTTGTGCTGCAGAGACAATAAAGAATCCAACAATTAAAGAGAATGTGAAAACAAAATAAATAAGATTTTTTTTTATTGGGAAAGATATAAGATTGTGGAATTAATACATATGGACTAGAGGTTCAAATGTACTTGGTTAGAAAATATATTGTGATATGATCAAAAGATCATTATTATCTTGGACAATAAACTATGGTGTACGCCATTAAAATTTCTATTAAGCTGATATACTTTGATGTATAATCTTTCAATTGTCTAGAATATAATAAAGTTCTTGTGTATTTGTTGAAGAGATGATACTTTGATTTTTGAAATGCTTTCACGAAATGGACAACAGAAGACCATAATTTATACAATGAAGTGAATGAACATGGCTTTTAAGAGAATTGTTGATTCATCAAAAATATGATTAGCATTGGTATTGATGGCAAGTTATGTTGCCAAATACTAGTGACAAATCTTGAATTTTGAGCACAATTTCGAATAAAGGTTTGCAACTTGAATCACGAGTGCATCATGCAGCCGTTTTTTTATATCAAAATATCGCAATGTAACTAGAACCACAAATCAAAATCGCAGCCATAGTTTACATGAGTAATAGGTTTTGCTTATAATGAAGAGAGAAAGCATAGTCAATGAAAAGAAAATTGAAGAGTGACTCTCACAACATTATATTACGTGTATGTTTGGATCAACAGTGGGTCCGTGAGTCCGGTAAAATTACGGTGACATCGTAATTTTATTGAATTGTCAAAGTGTAACTTTTACCGAATTACGGTAGTTCATCATGATTAATGTCATTCTCAAAGCAAATCCAAACACACACTACATATCTATTTACTTGATCTTTTCAAAAAGGTTAAATTGCATATTTAGTCTCTTACATTTTATTTTAGATTTAAAGTTGATCTCTTACGTTTAAAAAGTTTTCAAAGTTAAGTGATTTACTTACTCACTCTATTATATTCATATCATATGCACCGCCTATAGTTGAGGATCTCATAGCACACTTGTCAAAAACCTCGCATATTATTATATTAGCCTTAACTCGATAGTCGAACAAGACACCAAATAGTCATACATATGCAAACAAAAGTATCAAACACATACTAACTACTAACATTATCATCTTATAATAGAGAGAGAGGAGTTTAGCATGGATCAATAGTCAAATGTTTTTTTACACAAATCGTTATTTGTGACAAGTTTAAAGCATATATGCGTCTCTATATAGGAATTAATGATACGAACATGATAACTAGAGCTTTCAGAAAAAAGTGAAAAACTTAGAACGGCATGTTTTTACTTAAACGGAACGAATTTTTATTTGTTTTTCATTCAATATGTTACAAGACTTCTCCTTTTATAGCCAATGAGGTACATTAAAAGACGAAAATACAACTATTCATGTTTGTGCATGTTTGTGACATTATTTCTAATATTATTGGTATACTTTACAATTATGCACGACATACTTTTATAATATACTAAAAAAAAGCTGGGTTGGGACTTGGGAGTGTGCTCCTCCTCAAGGTCTCAGGGTCGATTCTCTACTGTGTCAATTAGGGTGGGTTAATTTAACTTCCTCAAAAAACATATACTAAAAAAAATTGACTTTAATGCCTATATCGTTATTTCAAGACATACTTTCGTAATTTACTTACTTTAGGACTCATAACTCCCCCTTTTTTTCTTGAAGAAGCTAAACAAACCCACCTAAATTGACACCAAAGAGAATTGAGCCTGAGACCATGAGGAGGAGCACACTCCTAGATCTCAAGCCAACACCATCAGACCAATCCAAGTGGGTTAACTCGCCTTCTATAAACTAGTATTTTGACTAAATGGTCTTAGATTATTGATGTCAGCATAAGTATGCATAAGTATTAGCATATCCTTTCAATGAAAATTTTAAGCTACTTTATCTAAAACATCCACATGACAACCCAATAGTTAACAACATGTGTATTTCTGTTAGTCATATGGTTGTTTTAGATGAAAAGAGACCAGCTTAAAAAAATTTAAAAATTGAGGACCAGTTTAAAATAAGAGACGTGCAATTTAACCTTTCAAAAACTTACCAAACTCCTATTCAATTTTGTACAACTTATAGGCTATACTTGTGGTGTGGGGCTATGGGTAGGTTGGGGGCCCAATTCATCGACTTTGACCTGTTTTGTGTATGTTGCGTCACGCATGTGACTACTATTTGCCTGCCTACACACTAATTGATAAGCAAATATCATGGACAGAAGATGAAAGCAGACCAAAACAAAATTTTAATGAATGGGAAGAACAGAAAATATATTTAATAAAATTTAACTTCGGAAAGAAGAAAAAAAAGAATGAGTAAATCAAATATTACTAGTCAATCAGTAGAATTTGCATGTGAAATTCTACACTTAACATCGGCGCCAAGAATTATGAGTCTTATATACAAGGATGAATATATACAAAGACTATACACACAATCTTCTTCCAGTTACAGCTAATTCTGATAAAATTCTTCGGCCGCATTTGAAAGGACTGTGAAGAAAGAAAAGAATAAGTATAACGTCCCACAATTATGTTGCAAGAGTTATCTCATGCCAATTCAATAGACATTAACGGCCTTTTCCTGATTGTCAAACTCTGTACTCAATTTGAGAAGGGAACTTGTAGGATTTCTAGATAAGATGAAGTTTCCTCTTGAATCTCTGATGCTGCTAGTACTCGGAACGTCAGAATTCATAACGATTCTGCATGATTGTGGATCATCTGATCCCATGTCAACACCATAATAGACTAAGTGGTCTGTGATGCTATTCCCACTCACTGACCTGCAGAAAGATAATAATTCAAATTTCAGCAGTTATATGTAGGGTTGGAGATGGTTAAAATAAAACCTCTCCCAACCGTCATCATATCATAACACTCAAAATTAAATGATACTCTATAAATTAGTATACATGGAATCCACTGCAATGGCAAAGTATTCAGTAAGCCTACATTTTCGGTCGCATTTTGAAAACAGAATGACTAACCTGCTGCAAGATGGATCCTCACCAGATCCATCACAAATCTTCTCAACCCTGTATACGAGACTACCTAATCCAATGTTATAAAGCCATACCTGCAATCCACAACTAAGATTCATGAAAAACTATAAAACAGATTGAAAACAAATTCTGCAGGTATGCAAATTTCCTGCATAAATAAACCAAGAGTTATAGATCATGACAAAGCAGAATGACCCATACAAAATTATTGCATGGTCCAAGCAAAAAAACAAGCTGATAGAGAAGACACAAATAGGAACCTCTCTCATATTGCTGGAGTGCAGAGAGTTGGCAAATCACATACTGCTAAGTCACCCCAAAACAGACAAACAAGCATTAAACTTTAATGACACCAATAAAATAGCATGCAGTCATTGTTTGAAGTGCTCAAAAAATTTCTTTTAAATTTAGAAGAGTGAGCCATGAGCAACAGGTAAACACAAACTAAGAATGCATAGGAAACATGTCCATGATGAAGGAGATAAGATCGTTATTTTGAATACAAGGAAGCCAGGTTATCATTTTGTATTGCTACTAGGTGAAATTTGATATATTACTATATGCCAGAAAAAACAAAGTATAATCACCATCAAAGGAGATACAGCATATGGCAATAATCAGTCTTAACTTTCAACAAACAAGCGCGGATATTTTAATTTAAAGATAATATAACTGGTTTTGAAGTACAGATTTCATCACTTTATTATGCAACTTACCTCTCTTGGAAAGTGCTGGTATGTCTTCTGTGGTAAATAGTAATAGTATGGAGGCAAATGGGGAACAATATCATGGTCATTTGTAACTCGGATTGTATTTGGAACTAGTTTGCTGTAGAGAGATACAAAAACACCATTCCCAATACGAGGTTGTCCAAATGTCATAACCTGGACATTTTTTTCTTGTTTATTTACCTGTAATAAGAATGTAAAATCAAACAAGTAATTATGCATCCTCGTATAATAGGAATATCTTGAAATGAGAATTTAAACAAATAATAAAAAAATAAAGCACAAAATATTCAAAGCCCCTGCCTGAGGAAAAATAAAGACAATACATATGGAACAACAAAACCTGGGTGTACAATACCAAGAAAGCTAAATTATAGTTACCGTTAAATCAAGTGCACAAAATGCAGCCATTGCTCCGCCCATAGAATGTCCTAACGCTATAATTGGAATATCTCCATAAAACTTCTTCGCTCTTTCAACAGCCCCTAAAACTGCAGGACGTATTGTTGTATTATGGTATGCAGTATAAAAACCACGATGTACCTGTAGAGAATGATGATAATACTTCAGAATGGAAAATATTACAGACACATAGTAAGGCTAAAGCGTTCATTCACATACCATTGCATCATCCATATCTGGATAATTTATTTCATGCTGCTTCCAATATAAATCTTCAATCCAGTTCTGTAAACTACATAAAAGCAGTTTTAAACAAATAAGCTCAGAATATAATAAAGTGAAGTTATTTCAGAAGTGAACCAAAAATCTGAAAAGACGTAAACTGTTTTCCTTTTAAACGTGTTTTATGGACATATGTTTTGTTCATAGTAATATGGTTCTCGTATAGGTCAGTATAGGAGAAGTAATGCTCTCCAAACATAATAAACAATATGTTTTATTTGTATATAGATAATCTAGCTTCTGACCCTTTCAAAAAGAACAATCCATGATGTACAACCTACAACATCTCAAACATGATCTGAAAAATACAGTCATCTACTTCATAAGCTAAAGAACCCTGCTGATCAATTTCAGATCACAGAAATGCATGACTTGTGCCAAAAAACTTAAAATAATTCGTATTACTTAGTCATTTGCCCACCGCCTCTATGCCAGTAATACATTGCATTCATAATAAATCAAATAAACGGCATTTATTAACTTACAATTGCATGTGCAAAAATGTGAATATATGTTCATACAAACTTCACCTGCATAAGGAAAGCATTTTTTTCTTTTTTTCTAAAATATACAGGCATCTGTGTGTAGACATACACAAAACACTAAACTACAATCGATCCATTTTAATGGTGACTATGTAATTTGGGTGCAAATAACACACAAAGCTTAAGCCAGAAATAAAATCCACCTGTGTTCATTAGTTCCTCTGAATGCAATGATAATAGCACGCGGATCATCGGCTACTCCAACAAATGCCTAGAATAGGATTTAATAATTACATAAGAACAAATAGTACATCGAAAGAATAGATGTAACTAACGAGTAAAAAAATAAAATAAATAGAATTCATTGTTACTATAGAGTTAAGGAATATTTATATGATGAGAGTTCACCGACCTGTAAGCAATGCTCCACATCAACAACCAACTCTATAATTTCAAATCCCTGTTTAAATTTAAAATATCTTTAGACCAACTATTTTGGAAGAAGATTATAAATTAGTAGAATACTAGAATGTAAATAATTCGAAGCTCACTCACAACTGGAGTGAACAAGTTAAATTAATGTTCATATTATCAGCACCTTGGTCAAGTCGCCACATCTAGAGCACGTCCAGGTAAAAAGTTGAGTCAAATCTGACAAGTATACCTGCAAGAATCAAACCTATTTCAGTCCTTTTATTGTATATAATTCATACAGAATGCCCGCATGATTTGCCTTGACCAAATGCATGTAACGAAACTTTAGATTCACTGCATCATGCAAGCAAGATGACTCTCTAAAGTATAGGCCACACTCCGATAAAATGCAATAACTGATAGTTTGGCTTGTTTTGGCTATGAGCTGGTCAGGATGAGGAATCTCTCAATCAATATTAGCATGTGAGAAGTTCCCACAATTGTTAAATTATTTATGTTAGGCAAAAGCATAATTGAAGACATTGACTTCTTTAATCTGTAAAATAAAGAAGATATGGTTTGAAGTGGCAGCCTTAAAACCTACTTAAGCAAAGCCGGGTTGAAACTTGAATTTTTCATTACTATCATTAATTCCCAATCAACCCTCTCTGATAAGATTAGAATACAAATAATACGTACAAAAATTAGAATTCCTCTATATGCGTTGCTTAGGTTGAACATGTATTAACTCACCGCAGAAGCATATTCCACTAATATGGTAGCAAGTGTATGATTATACTGGGCAAGATGACTCGTATGCCTGGCCTTGAGTTCTGCAGATGAAAAATGTATCATTTGTATGCAAATGTGAATGGTCCAAAAGAGTACATGACTATGGTTCAGGAAGTAATTTCTTTATATCACACAAGTTCGTATTTGTTCATCTATACAATAGACATATCTGCATATGTGAATCATTCATGACTTCTTCAAAAGCATAGAAAGAAATATCTCATCTATGGAGTTCATTAGCATGCATAAGTCATACATTACCCAAACAAATACAAAAAAACAGGACATAGTTCGAAGTTGAACGGCCCACAATGTGATCCTTACCTTTTAAATTAGGTATTTGCTATTGAATCATTCACAGAGAAACCCATTTCACACTGTCTGTGGTTTTTGAGTCCAGGAGCAAGGGAACAACTGTACTAAAAACTTAAAAAGACAAATTCTATGATGCCTAACCTAAGTTTTCCCAGTGTTGTCAAATAGCGGAAATGGCAACACAATAGTTCTATGGCGTAGCAAAATTTGAACAAATCACTATTGTTACGTGATACACTATCTAGTACAAAGGGTTGTCAAATAACGGCTATAACATGTTTGTATTGTATGGTATCAAAATTTGAAAGAAAAAAGAAAAAAAAAACACAATTTTTGCTATTCGCGATTGACAGCATTGAGTTTACCCAACAATAATCGTCCAACTATTTGAAAATGCAAATCAATACTAGCCTATGAATGAATCATTAACACGGACACAAACACCAGGTACCAGACACTACACTATCATGTCAACACCATTAGTAATTTAAGAAAGTGACATAATTGAATGTGATCACATGCATCTAACATTCATTCTATCAGAAGCGTCGGTGCCAAACATGAAACAAATACAATTATCCCCTATTATTAATAAACACAAAACTAAACAGACACAATGAATTGAAAAACATAAAGAAACATTGATGCAAAAGTTACACGCATTACCTCTACCATCTGAAAAGGCAAAAAGACATAACCAGGTAACAAAAATCAAGCACCACCAAGTTTTGCCCATACTATAATACTCTGCAATTGAAATAAAAAACAAATCAAATTTCCGTGAAGAATACGTTAATTACTTCACCAACACCAAAATTGCGTGTTCGTGCAATTCAAAATCAAATAAAATAAAATAACAATTAGGGAAAAATTGAATACATGTACAGAAAAGCGCCGCCGAATGGGGAGTAATTTTTCCGCCGCCGCCGCAGAGATTTTCCGGTGAGAAGGAAAGAGAAGTTGAAGAGTCGTGAAAAACAAATAATTTGGGTTTTGGATTAAATAGGAAGAAAAATGATAAATAACTGGATAACAACAAAAAAGGAAAATACTAGCGTGATCACGACGTTGCTGAGGTTGATTTCGTCATTTCCGTCACGTATTTTAACTCAAATTTATTATTTTTTTATTGTTACACGGTTCTTTTAAGGAACATGCATGTGTTTGTTAAATTTTTTTATGAGAAATGTTAGCAACACACATTTTAACATCCAAATTTATATGGATCATATAATTTGGAAGGACTCATGTGAGTTTTAACCAATCAAAAGAATGTGTGTTGCTAGCATTTCTATTTTTTATTGCGTGTTTATAATAAACATTTTTTTTTTGGGTCAAGATGATAAACATATTTTAACCAAATTTAAAAAACTAAATATCAATTCCTTTTACTCATGAGTTTCACCGTTGTGTTTATATTTTCATCGCTAAACTCAAAAAAAAATAAAAATAATTAAGATTATCTTGTCTTGAATAAACCTGAAACATCTTCAAAAATTAATATCCTTCAATTTTAATATACTTAAATTTACCAAATCTGAAAACATCCAAAGAGAAAATTATACCCTTTGTATTTTATTATAAGTCATTTTATATTGTTACACATGTTAAAGTAGAAAATGAAAGTGCATGAGTTGAATTTATGGTATAATTCAATATGCATGGGTTGTTGAATTTCTAGTTTTCAAATGAATTTCCAACCACATGTTAACGCATCGTCTTTAATCTACGGGTTAAATGAAGTTTACAAAGGATATTTCTGTGTTGCTAAATTCAATGCATTAATTGATTTTGTTTGTGTGCAAGAGGTGTGAAATGTGGCTTGGCAAAGAAAAAGAAAGAGGATGACGAAAATAATAAACTAGGAAAGAATTTGGGGGTATGTTGACTCATAGATTCTCGTATTTTAAGGTGATGAAGATGTTTTAGGTTTTTTTTATTGTTTGTTGTTAATTAATTTTGATTAAGAGGGTCTTAAAATTTTTGGGTTTATTGATGATGATGTAGATGGTGAACACAATGGTGAAATTTACCGTCATTATCCCATTTAGGGTATTGGATGAATGACATGTAGTAAAAAAGGATTCAATAGTTTAGATTAAAAATAAACAAGACTTAATTGCACTTTTGACCCCCTATCTATTTCAAAGTTGTGATTTTGGACCCTCTAACTAATTAAAATACAAAACAGTCCCCTATGTATTGGATCTTTGGCAGTTTTGGCCCCTAGGGTCAATTTTGACTTGGTCTTCGCTGACGTGGCACCCACATCACTTAAGTGAGGTGCCACGTGTAATTTTTTTTTCTTTTTTAATTCATGTTGGGTTTTTTTAATTGGAAAAGATAAAATAAACAAAGGAAAATAGAAAGTCAGGTCAGGTGTTCTATCACTCCAACAAACCCATAAAAAATTACTCTTTTTATTTAAACAAAATTCATAATCATCAATCCTTAAGCTCAATCTCACTTCAACAATCACCGCAGTTTCAATCACTTCAACAATCACTAAATCTGAGCAAATTTTTTTCGAACCACAGGAACAAGAGATTAGTTTTCACGAACCAATTTTTTCTGAGCAATTTTCACAAACCATGGTTACACGGAGAAGTGCGAGAAGAGAAGACGGAGAAACTATTGGATCTTCTGAACATATAGGTGCATGAAAGGAATGCGGAATCGAAGAAGAAGGAAGAGACATTAACGGAGATGAAGAATGTGGTTAAGGATTTACGTGTAGAAAACTCGACGAAGCGGCGAATGGCGGCGGCAAGAGTAAGATCATTGACGAAAGAAGATTCTGAAGCGAGGGGCACACTCGCAATGCTTGGAGCAATTTCTCCACTCGTTGGAATGCTTGATTCAAAAGATCTTCATTCTTAGATTGATTCTCTCTATGCTTTACTCAATCTCGGAGTTGTCAATGATGCGTAAGTTTCTCTCTCTTAGAATGTAATTTCAATTTGCAACAATTCATTGTTCCATAATCTTTGTAAATTTCTGTTATGCATGACGAATTTTCCATTTGATCGAATCATGAATTTATCATAATCTTAATTCTGTGGTTTATACATATCTAATTTTATTGTAATTTTTGCTTGATTAATTACCGTGAAATTTTCATGTTTAATCTTATTTGTTTCTGTGGCTTTTTTTTGCAGAAATAAAGTAGCAATTGTTAAAATTGGTGCTGCTCACAAGATACTGAAGCTGATTGAATCACCTTGTGTTGTTGATTCATCTGTTTATGAGGCAATTGTTGAGAATTTTCTGGGATTAAGTGCTTTGGATTCTAACAAACCAACAATGAATTATCTGAAAAAGCCGGCATGAATTAAAAAAGAAAAGAAAAAATTACACGTGGCACGTCACTTAAGTGATGTGGGTGTCACGTCAGCGAAGACCAAGTCAAAATTGACCTTAGGGGCTAAAACTGTCAAAGATTCAATACATAGGGGGCTGTTTTGTATTTTAATTAGTTAGGGGTCCAAAATCGCAACTTTGAAATAGATAGGGGGCCAAAAGTGCAATTAAATTCTCTTATTCTCTCGAAGAAGAGAAGAGAAGCACATGTTTGATATCTACTCCCTCCGTCTCATTTTAATTGAACTCTTGACTCATTTCACACTTATTAAGAAAAAGTGTGTAAGTGAAAAAGAGATAAAAATGGTTTTGAGTGCCCTTATCAACTATTGAAACATTCTTCTTTATCATAAATGCAAAGTAGAATATATTGAATTGAAAATGGTGAAAGTAGAATACATTAATTAGTGTTATAACTGGAAGAAAAATTAATATTGTATCGAAAAGTGAAATGAGTCAATTTTTCTGGGACAATAGTTTTTTTGCAAATGACTTAGTTATTATGGGATGGAGGAAGTATTTTTTTTATTAACAAAATTGATGTTTTGTTTATTTTTAATCTGAACCATTGAATCCTTTTTTGCCACATGTCATTCATCCAAGACCTTAAATGAGGTAAATGGAGCATACCTGAACACTTAAAATATATGGTGACTAAAAAGTTGGTTTTTAAAATAGAGAGATTAAAACTTTATTTATTTATTTTTAAATAGAAGAATAAAAAATGGATTTACGTCTATATATTTTAGTTCACATACCTTTTCATATTTATTGTCAATACTTTTCCTTAAGTGGTTTTTTCTTTCTTTCAGTGAGACTTTTTTTCATAAATATCAAAACAAACTATATATATTACATTGATCATTGCAGGAAAAATATTAAATTGATCTCATCCACTAAATATTTTATTTAATCTTGAAATAAATTTCCAATTATTTATCATATAATTAATTTGAACATATTTTTTCCATTCAGTTTAATATTATTATAATTTTTTTAAAAAATATTTAATTTTATATTATTTATTATGCACGTGTACTTTGATACATTAGCAATTTATTTTATGTATCACTAGCGAAAATTCGGGCACTCACGTATCCGTCTTTCTGCTCTTTTTATTTCGCAAACAATTTATGAATGATGTTTAATATGAAGTTTTGATTTTGATTAAAAGTAAAGATATAAATATTTTTTGCTTTCAAATGATAAGAAATCAAACTGATCATGATTATTTATTCAAAAGAACACTAACAATATAACAAAAAAAATATAACTTTTTTTTTTAAGATAAAAAAATAATTAATCTAAATTCTTTTTTTTTAATGACACCAACAACAATCCTTATTATAGATTCGTCAAAAAAATCATTGTGAGTTTAACTCAGTTGGTAGGGACAATGCATAATATATGCAAAGTCCGGGGTTTAAATCTCGATCACCACCAAAAACAAAGATTCGCTGAAAAAAAATCCTTATTATAGAAAAAATTGTTTAAGGGTATAATTGGGATAATGAAAAAGTAAGTATTTTTTCGGTAGTGAAAAAAAAACTTACTCGTATCGTGTTTGCTATACTTTTATTTTAATATTTTAATTTACTGTTATTGAAAGTTAAGGGTAATTTTAGAAAGAGAAAAAGTCATCCAAAAAGAGACAAAACAAACTTTTTTTTTTTCTATATATAGTATAGATAAACGTCTCGGCAAGCCATACTTTTGAATGTTCATTATATACAACCAAATAATTTTTTGAAATTCTAATTTTTTTAAACATATATTTTCAATAAATTTGGTATTTTTTCAAATTTTCAATACGTTTTTGGTTTTTTATAGTTTTCAAAATTGTTTTGTTTTTATTTTACATAAATATCTCAACAAACTACTTTTTTTTTTTTACATATATTATTACTTTCATAATATATATTACTAGCTCGCGCTAACGTTTGAAAATTATGAACTTTTTATTGCGCTGACGTTTGAAAATTATGAACGGTTTCTTTTTATGAAATTTTAATTTTGAGTAAAACTAAAAATATAAAAACTAACCATTATTATCTATTTCAATGACACCAATAATATAACAAAAAAATATAATCTAATTTTTTTTTAATGACAGCAGCAACAATCTTTATTATAGCTAAAGTTGTTTAAGGGTATAATTGGGATAATGAAAAGGTAAGTATAAATATACTCATTTGATTTGTCACACTTTTAAATGATAAAGGAAAAAAAACATACATATATGTATTCTTATCGTGTTTGTTACATTTTTTTAATATTTAAATGTATTCCTATCTATTTTTTTATATTTAATAGTATTTTTATCTATTTGTTACATGTGTTATTTATATTGAAAATTGATGACATTTTTGAAAAGAAAAATTCAGCTCAAAAGAGTTGAAATTTTGAGCTGAAAGAGTTTGTTTTCTTTATATAGAGTGTCGATGTTTCATTTAATTATTAAATTAATGTATAATTATTTTTATATAATTAATTAATGGCTTACTTTTTTCAATAAATATATTGTTTTTGAAAAAGTATTTAATCCCTCTCTTTGATATTATGCCAAATATTCATCGCATTTTATGATTATTGCAACTCTTCTTTCAAAAAAGTTATTATTGCAACTCGTCCAAAAAAGGAAACAACTTTTCTCTTTTCTTTTCCCTTTAGGAAGTCATGAAAGCAAATGGAAATTTGAATTCCTTCTTTCCCTCTCAAACTTATACCCATACCTTCCTCCCAAGCTAATAAAGAACGAGTTGATATTGTTGTTGTGTTTTTTTAGATTTTATTGTCTCTAACGTGGTATATCTCTTTTATTATCTTCTTTCGATCAAGTCAATAGCGATGAATTAATTCTCCCTTGCTTTGTGTTGACAGAGCATTGCTCTCTTCCCCCCTTTTAGTTTTATCTTTCCTGCAATCAGTTTTTAAGTTTGAGTAAAAAAATTTCAAAATCTGTTTTCGTTCAAGAAAAAAAAATGTCAAACCTTTCTGATTTTTCTGCAATTTTTGAGATTTCAACTGAAAAAATATTTTGGAACTTGAAGGGTAAGATCATTCGACTTTGGCAAGTATCAGATTTTAATGGAAATAGAATGCCATTTTCGATTGGACTTGTTTTACTTGACGAGTGTGGTGATAGGATCCATGCCACAATCAAGAAGACTTTACCCTACAAGTTCGGAATGATCTTTTTTGAAGGAAAATGTTATAGTTTTGAAAACATGGTGTTGCCAACAATGGTGGTGGTTATAGAACCACTAGGCAGTAGGCACAGTTACAAACTAAACTTTCAATCGAGTTCTAAGGTTCAATATCTCCTAAACCCAAGCATTACTAAGTCACCATACCACTTGATTCCAATTTATGAAGGGATTGGAGGAACCTATGACACTGACTATTTAGTTGGTAATTTACCTATGCCTATTAAGTTTTTATTTCTTTACTTTAAATATCCAAAAAAGAAATATCATGTTAGCACCTGTATAGTTAACTTTGTTTTTTATTTATAATATTTTTAGACATCATTGGTGTGTTGTCTGGAGTTGGTAGTGAAAGACAGCTTGATAGAAATGGTACCATAACTAAATTGAATGTGATTGAACCTGAGGCAAAAGGGTAACACTCTGTTTTTTTTTTTGTTTCTCCTTTTTTTTTAATAACACAATATTGTTACTGATTTAAGTTTTTTTTTCCTTCGGAAAAAGGCACAAGATGCAATGTACACTCTTTGAAAGCTATGTTGATGACCTCAACAATTTCTTTGACCACTATGATGTCTTGTTTGAAGCGTGTACACAAGCATCTAAATTTGTAAACCAATATAAACACAACATTTAATTCTTTTTTAATCAAACCTTAATCCAAAAATCACACACATCTAAATCTGTAAACCAATATAAACACAACATTTAATTGATAGTAATCTTACGCTCGGTAGAGTATAACTATAGAATATGTTGCCACAAAGGTCCATACATGTTATAAGTCATGGAAGACAAAAATATTTGTATGATTGAAGTTTATGTGCATGTTAAAGTTAAGGATGTACTATCATTTATTACAAAATCTTAACTTTTATAGGATGTTTGTAACAACCTAAATTTTGGCTCAAATTATTACTTAAATATTTATTTACTTCGTAAAAATGTGACTTTCATTTTTTCTGTAAAGATTGTTTAATATGTGGTAACACACTTTACGTTGGTGAAATAATACAATTTAATGAATCATTCAAATTGTAAAATAAATTTCCCAACTTATTAAGGAATCAGTTTCCTTTTTACTAGTTATTTTTTTCAAATAACCATCAATAATAAATTCCTAAAAGAACTTTGAGAAAAATTCTTAAAATAATTTAATTGGAAAATTCTTAAGATGAGTTAGAAATACCATTTGTCATTTACTGTAGATGGAAAATTTTATGACCGAATTCAGCCGATGCTCAACTCTAATATATCTCCTCCCACTACCTCTTCCATCTCTCTTTCATCTCCCATCTCTTTTTTGTCTCTTGTTATATTCACCAGGCTTCATGAACTGGAGAGTTGCTCTTCTCTTATCTGTTTTTACTTATTTCTGTTGAAAAATACCTGCGTGAGTTAACTCAGAAAGAGAATACACTAGTATGAGTTAACTCACGTTCGGCTATTTTGACAGGAATGAGCAAAAACAGATGAGAAGAGCAGTACTCCATAACTTGGGCCTAAACAAAGAAGTCCATTATGAATGGGCCTAAGTGTACCCACAAAGGTGGGAAAATCTACTACATTCCAAACCCATGGCGGGAAACAAAAAAATTCCTATCTCGTCATAACCGTACATCTACTTCCTTAATCGAACGGCTATAAACACCGCAATCACAACTTCTTATAAACCAAAGTGTGACTTCAAACATTAATTATTACAATCCTTTTTCATTCTTCACGCTCACAACACAAACCCTTGAATTCAAGAATTCATGGCGAAACTGTCGAAGCAACAACCTTCTTCCGACGAAGAACCGCTGAACTCTTCGTCGGAGGAAGTGCAAGTGAATGAAGAGATCAACGAAGAAGAAGATCAAGAGGAGCTGGAAGCTGTAGCTCGTGCTGTTAGTTCTGATGATGATGATGAAGTCGTTGGCAATAATCCGCCGGATTCTGATGCAGATGCTGCTGGTGAAGATGGTGATGATGATGGAGAGGTTTGATTTTTGTTTTACTCTGTTTTTTGAACAATTTTCTTGCTTAGGTTTTTTTTATAGTTTAGGGTTTGTAATTTTTCTGGTGTGATTTAATTGTGCATGTTTTGTTACGAGATTTTGAGATGAATTTGAAGTGAGTTTTGCTGACTTGAGTTGAAAATTTGAATACTTGAGCGTGTGTGTGAGAGAGAGTATTTTTTTTTGGTGTGAACCGGACTAATCCTTCGAGCCGAGTAGGAAATGCTGAAGTGAGTGAGAAAGATAGAGAGTATGGTAAACGACGTGGTTACGAGTTACTTACTTTTTGTGGTGTGGCTAGCACATCAGACTAATCCTTCGGGCCGAGTAGGACTAGGACATACTGAAGTGAGTGAGAGTGATAGAGAGTATGGTAAAAAGCGTGGTCACGTTTTACTTACTTTTTGTTGTGTGGCTTTAGGGAGAAGGTGGTCCTGAAATAAGCAAACGCGAGAAGGCGAGATTGCGAGAAATGCAAAAACTGAAGAAACAGAAAGTTCAGGAGATATTAGATGCTCAAAATGCAGCAATTGAAGCTGACATGGTGAGTTTAGTTGTTATTTTTACATTTCTAAACTACTTTTTTTTTTGTATTATAATAATATACTAACATGATTTAGCCTAATATAATACAATTCAGAATAATAGAGGAAAGGGGCGATTGAAGTATCTGTTACAGCAGACTGAGCTGTTTGCCCATTTTGCAAAAGGTGACCAATCATCTCAAAAGAAGTCAAAAGGAAGGTACATTTACATTCCCAAGATTACTACTATGCTATGTTGTAACATTACGTGTCTTTTTTCTGTTATTGCTCAGAGTTAATTAGGTTTACCATCCACATTACATCATAAATAATATACCTTCATTGCGTCAAAGTTTAAAGTTCTTTTAAGTTTTCAAGGGTGTGACCAGATGTTGTTTATATGGCAAGGAAATCATAGAAATAAAGCAGCATTAAATAATTAAACATCCAGGCGGAGTTCCTAGACTATTTATTTAGTGATTCAGATTGTCATGCTGAGGCGTTTATCTTTTTATTTTAATATCATAAAATTGACAAAAAGTTTACTGTTCAAATCCAATTTATGTAATTCAGTTATTATGTGTCATTAAGTCTGGTTGAATATTTAAGTGCTATTGAGTAGTAATTAAAAGAAATATTTTTATCTACCCATTCCCGTTATCAACACTTTGATTTTCAGAGAAGCATCAAAGAGTTGTGATAATTGTAGTTAAAATCTCGATTTAAAACACACTTGTAAAAGTCTACAATTTCATGGGTGCTAGCCGATTTTGTGTGTATGCAGAATCAGGTTTGGGTAAGATCATGTGAAATTGCCACCGAAAAACTTCGTGCAATCACATGTTTTTTCCCTTCTGATTTCAGTAAACAGGTCAGATCCTGACCAGATCTTGACCTGTTTGTTTTGGAAAGCTTTTCTGGGTGAATTCTGACCTGGTCTGGCAATAAAACTGTTTCCACTTTATATATTGGGACCCTTTGCATCGTTTTGCTTACTGAAAACACTATTCCCTTCGTCTCATGGGTGAATCTGTGATGCTTTGTTTTTGCGAGCATACATTATCCTCTCTTGTGCTTTATTTTTGTGACCAACCTAAACCTTCTGCTGCCATGCACAGTTTCTGCGACCAGAACTCATCCTCTCTCTGCTCTGTTTTCACAACCAAAATTATCTTCTGTTGTGTGTCTATTTTGGGCACCGAGTTCTGTCGTTTTGGGCTCTGTTTATTTTGGGCACTTGTGTACTGATTCTGTTGTTGAGTTCTTCTCTTCATTTTATTAGAATGTCTAACTCTGCTGCTGCTGTTGGTTATTTAAGCAAGCCTAGCTTAAGTTGTTTTGTTGATGACTTATGAAATTATGAGTTATTGGTTATTCAAGAAATTATTTACTAACTTCCTTATAGTTGTGACTTTAATTAAGTGTTTGAAACTAAAGGTTTACCATCTCTTACTAATGTTTATTCATGTACGGGCATTAATTTATAAGGATATTATTTAAGTTTTATGAATTATGTAGAATCTTATGGTTCGTGTTAGGATTTTACTACCCCGTACTCAGTTTGAGTAAACTTGATTTTAACTACCTTGGTTGTGACTGATCTGGCATTAACTTTATCCTGTATAAACAAACTTATCTGGCATTTAATGTTGTCTGTTTTAGTGGTCGCCATGCGTCAAAAGTGACTGAAGAAGAGGAAGATGAAGAGTACCTGAAAGGAGAAGAAGACGGTGTTTCAAACACTCGTCTGGTGACACAGCCATCATGTAAATGTTCTTTCTCTTTGCTTATGTGCCTGTTTGCATGGTTTACACCACATTATATTTGCCTTTCAAATTATTTTAATTTTCCTTTTTTACATATGTGATGCATGTTTATTTTTCTCTGGCACTCTTCTTTTATCTATTGGTGAAAATAGGCATTTTTTTCATAACTCATGATGTTGGAAAAGGGTATGCATTAATAGAGTAAATTCTCATGGAAATTTTAGATCTGCCAAACTTTTACTTGATTCTTTTTCTGGTGGTAGACTTCAATGGATCACAAGTGTTCTGGAAATGCATTCTGGAATTTTCCTAGTATTTTTTACACTCTGACCTCTGGATTGCTTTCTTGTTTATCTAAATGTGTATTCTTCATCACAGGTATTCAAGGGAAGATGAGGGATTACCAATTGGCTGGACTAAACTGGCTCATTCGATTATATGAAAATGGAATAAATGGAATTCTGGCCGATGAGATGGTATGTGTTTGATTTTGGGCTTGCAGATGTGTTTAACTGCATTAACTTCATGTGAATTAACTTTGTCGTTTGTAGTTTGATAAAATGAGTTGATTTATGTCTTAACCAGCGTCTATGTTATTTATCGGTGAGTTAGTTTTTATAAATCATGACAAATAAATGTGATTTGCAGGGGCTTGGTAAAACATTGCAAACTATATCTTTAATGGGCTACTTGCATGAGTTCAGAGGAATTAAAGGCCCTCATATGGTGGTTGCCCCAAAATCAACTCTTGGAAATTGGATGAATGAGATTCGTCGCTTTTGTCCTATTTTGCGTGCTGTAAAATTCCTTGGCAACCCTGAAGAAAGGGTATGAGTATGACCTGCTTTTTTGGGTTTAATTATTTTGGCAATAGTAACAGTTGATGCATATTTATAACACTTGTTTGTAAACGGTTTTAAATTACTGCAGAGACATATAAGAGAGGACTTATTGGTTGCTGGAAAGTTTGACGTTTGTGTTACAAGTTTTGAAATGGCTATCAAGGAGAAGTCTACTTTACGTCGATTTAGTTGGCGCTACATAATTATCGATGAAGCTCATAGAATCAAGAACGAGAATTCATTGCTCTCTAAAACAATGAGGATTTACAATACAAACTATCGCCTCCTTATCACTGGTACACCGCTTCAGGTATGGTATATTGTATTATAATGATGCGAAGAATTGTATTTCAATATATTTTTTTTTTAATTCAATTCAGCGAACCATTTTAAATATGGAAGTAGTTCCATGCCAATTTTCTTAGTGCAATCATTATTGGTATGATGTCATCTATTCAATCTCATTAAATCTTCAAATGGAGAAACTGTTAGAAGTGTTGGAGGGTGTGGCTGCATTGCTAAATTTCTAATCGTGGCTATTTTTATACATCTTCATTGGGTTGCAGTAGACCCGACCAATTTTGATTATTTGTTTCTTCATTTTTGGGTAAAACGGATTTGAGTGAGCATTAGTGTATTAAGAACAGAAACTGTGATTACAGTAAGGGAATAGAGTTTAAAAATTCCAGTAAAAAAAATGTTTAAAAATTATTGGCTATTCTTCCAGTTTCCAGGGAACCTTTTCTATATAATGATTTCATTAGAGGCAATGCGTTTGCATTGAGTTGCTGCTGAGGATTTTGTTAACAGTCAAATGAGGTTGATTAACATGATCTAAGAGTTAGATGATATATAACTTTGCATTGGTTAAAGTTTTAGTATTGTTATTTAGTGTTCTTGTTGGATTTTACTTCTGTCTTGCAGCTCAATTGTTGAATTATGTTTTTTTGGGATTATTTATAATTGCGGATTATGACCCCCTTCCCTTCTAGTATTATTTTTTTGTTTGTATATGCTCACTCAAGTATTTACTGCTGTTCATGACCTTTTTTATTGGTACAGAATAATCTTCATGAACTTTGGTCTCTTCTCAACTTTCTTCTGCCTGAAATTTTTAGTTCTGCTGAAACCTTTGATGAGTGGTTTCAAATCTCTGGTGAAAATGACCAACAGGAGGTTGTGCAGCAATTACACAAGGTAACTTATACAACTCTGTTTGATTCTCGTCTTTACTTTTAGTCTGATGCATATTTGACATTTTCATTTCCTTTGTATATCAAGGTCCTCCGGCCATTTCTTCTTCGAAGGTTGAAGTCCGATGTTGAGAAAGGGTTGCCACCGAAAAAAGAAACTATTCTTAAAGTGGGCATGTCACAATTGCAGAAACAGTATTATAAAGCATTACTGCAGAAGGATCTTGAGGTTGTCAATGCTGGCGGAGAACGGAAGCGCCTCCTGAATATAGCTATGCAACTGCGCAAATGTTGTAATCATCCATATCTTTTCCAAGGTGCTGAACCTGGTCCTCCTTATACAACAGGAGATCATCTCATCACCAGTGCTGGTAAGTTCTGCTCACTTGAAGAGATACTTCAGAGGTTCTTTCTGCATTGATTAATATAATATGTGCTTTGTTGTAATAATTTCATCTGCAGGTAAAATGGTTCTTTTGGATAAGTTGCTTCCTAAATTAAAAGAGCGTGATTCCAGGGTCCTTATATTTTCACAGGTTTGTTCTGTTGGAATATGACTCTTGTCACTGATGATTGTGAAGTTCTTGTATGCTGCAACCCATTTTCAATAGTTCTCATTAATTTTTTCCTTTTTCCCCCAGATGACTAGGCTGTTAGATATACTTGAAGATTATTTGATGTTCCGTGGATATCAATATTGTCGCATAGATGGCAATACTGGTGGGGATGATCGTGATGCCTCCATTGATGCTTATAACAAACCGGGAAGTGAGAAATTTGTCTTCTTGTTATCAACTCGAGCTGGAGGTCTTGGTATTAATCTTGCTACTGCTGATGTCGTCATTTTGTATGATAGTGACTGGTCAGTATTTCAAACGGTTGTGGATGCAGCCATCTGATTTGTACTTGTGCCATAATCATCACGGCTTGTTAAATGGTTTGTGGTTTCACAACAGGAACCCACAAGTTGACTTGCAGGCTCAAGATCGTGCTCATAGGATAGGTCAGAAGAAAGAAGTTCAAGTTTTCCGTTTTTGCACCGAGGTTTGCAATTTTAAACTTCATCTGGTCATTCCATTTTATATTAACTGTGTGTCAGTATCTCACCACATCGGGGTTATGGTACAGTATACGATTGAGGAGAAAGTCATTGAAAGAGCTTACAAAAAGCTTGCACTTGATGCTTTGGTGATTCAACAGGGGCGATTGGCTGAGCAGAAGAGTAAGGACTTGCTGGGCAATCTTTCGTGTTTCTTTTCTACATGGTGTACTGTATGGTTCGTCTAATATGGGTCCCATTGTTCTATATATGCAGCGGTAAATAAAGATGAGTTACTTCAAATGGTTAGATTTGGAGCTGAAATGGTTTTCAGTTCCAAGGATAGTACAATTACAGATGAGGATATTGATAGAATTATTGCCAAAGGAGAAGAGGCAACTGCGGAGCTTGATGCCAAGATGAAGAAATTTACAGAAGATGCAATCAAATTTAAGATGGATGACAGTATGCAATTTATAATTATATTTTAGCTTTGAAACAATAATGGCTTGATGCTTACAAGTTTATGCTTTCAGCTGTTTATTAGTTTGGAGTTAATAATTACCTCTACTTTCTTTTTGTAGCTGCTGAGTTATACGATTTTGATGATGCTAAGGTAAAGTTACATTTTATTATGTCTTTGACAACTATTTTAATTAGCTTTATATCAACCTTCTCACTCTCTCTGCCCCCTTATCTATTAAACTAACAATTAAGTTTCTTTCTTGAAATAAAGGATGAGAACAAGTTTGATTTCAAAAAAATTGTGAGTGAAAACTGGGTTGAACCAACAAGAAGGGAGCGGAAGCGCAAGTAAGGATTTTCCTTTAAAGAGAAATGCTAGCAACACTCTCTTTTGAGCACTCTCTCTAGCACTCACTCTTTTATTGGGTGAAATCAATGTATGTCCCACCATTTTATGTGGGTTCCATTTCCAAAGCGCAGGTCCTACATTGATTTCACCCAATAAAAGAGTGAGTGCTAGAGAAAGTGTTCAAAAGAGAGCTTGCTAGCACTCCTCTTCCTTTAAATTTTATGCATCCAGTTTTATTAAGCATATTTTACGACATGATATGCTGATTTTTGGGGGGTCTTGTAGTTACTCGGAGTCTGAATACTTCAAACAAACCATGCGGCAAGGTGGTCCTTCTAAACCAAAGGAGCCCCGCATTCCTAGGATGCCACAGTTGTAAGTTTATGCACTTCATTTTTTCCTTTTAACGTAAAGCTTCTGTCATTTTGATAGTTTTTTTTTTTGTTCTTCCCCCAGGCATGATTTCCAGTTTTTCAACACACCGAGATTGAGTGAGTTGTATGAAAAGGAAGTACGCTATCTCATGGTAGGTGTATATAAAATGGAAGTTAATTTATGATTTTTAGGTTTAGCTTTAGTATATCCTGTTCAGTACTTAATTATTTTATAAAATTTCAGCAAGCCCATCAGAAGAATCAGGTAAAGGACTCGATAGATGTTGATGAACCAGAAGGTACATGCTATTTGAAAGACTAATGTTTTGGCTCCTTTTTGTTTTTTATACTGTTAATTTTAATTATGATGTATTGAATGTTCAGAGGTAGGAGATCAATTGACCGCCGAAGAGATGGAAGAAAAGGAGCGCCTGCTAGAAGAGGTGAAGAATTCCCTCCTTTTTGCAAACTAGACTTTCATATGGATGTAATTTTGAGTTTTGTCATTTGGTCAATGTAGGGATTTTCATCATGGAGCCGAAAAGATTTTAACACCTTCCTCAGGGCCTGTGAGAAATATGGTCGAAATGATATACAAAGTATTGCCTCTGAGATGGAAGGAAAAACTGAGGAGGAAGTTGAAAGATATGCAAAGGTCTTCAAAGAAAGATACAAGGAATTAAATGGTATGTTACAACCAATTTGAGTGCGACTGTGAAACAAGCTTTTGTTGTATATTTGAACACGGAATCAAAACACTTTGCTAAATCCAGATCAGTGTGCATCTATTAATTTGCAGTTAAATTTTTCAAAACTCAATTTGCTTGTTTCATATATCCAACAGCTTGCGTGGTTTTTATTTATCAATTGTAGCTTGAAATTAGTTTCTCGCTAGAATGTCAAGGTTCTGCCTAATTTGTTCAATTTGAATCGCTTTCTGCAGATTATGATAGAATTATCAAAAACATCGAGAGGGGGGAGGCTAGAATTTCTCGGAAGGATGAGATCATGAAAGCTATTGGAAAGAAATTGGACCGCTACAAGAATCCTTGGCTAGAGTTGAAGGTACAGTATGGGCAAAACAAAGGGAAGCTATACAATGAAGAATGTGACCGATTCATGGTAGGAATTTGATCTATTTCTTCATGCCCACCACGGTCCTTCCATGGTTTTGTAAATCTTGTATTTTCCTACTATAAATTTGCAGATATGCATGGTTCACAAACTTGGCTATGGAAACTGGGATGAGTTGAAGGCAGCGTTTCGAACATCACCCTTGTTTAGATTTGATTGGTTTGTCAAGTCTCGCACAACACAGGAACTTGCAAGGAGGTGCGACACCCTCATTCGGTTAGTAGAAAAGGAAAATCAAGAATACGATGAGAGGGAGAGACAAGCTCGCAAAGAGAAGAAACTTGCCAAGGTTAGTTTCTCTTTGTTTATCCACAACAACTGGTTGCTAATATTGTATTCATTGTGTATTTTTCTCGTACTCAAGTTTTACAATATTTCAGAACATGACTCCGACAAAGCGGGCTTTGGCAAGACAAACTGAGAGTCCATCTTCTGCTAAGAAGCGGAAGCAGTCAACTATGGATGATTATGCTAGCACGGTATGCATACATACTAAAATATATGCAATGTATTCTTTATTTCTTGCTCATGTTTCTTTCTGCTCTCTTACTGAAGCAGCTTATGCTATTGTTTTAGGGGAAGAGGAGAAAATAAGGAGGTATGACCTAAACTGCAAAGGGGAGGTTGGGTTTTAAAAGCCTTGGCAATTTTGACGTGTCCTACACATAAAGATTGATGACCAGTCTTGCCTTCCATAGTCTTAGGAGCACTATTAATTTTGTGTTGGCTTTAAATATCAGTTTGAGTAGGGTTTAAGACATTATGCAGTGATCTGATGTTCAATGTTTGTAAATCCACCAACAAATCTCTTAGATTTTTAGGGCTAGATTAATGAATGCGTACCTTTATCTGCACTATTCTGTAGTAATTATGCACTAATGTTTTAAAAGTAAAGTTGGCAGTCTAAATTGTAAGGGGAAAAAAGCTTCAAGGTTTTGACATCATATGGAGATTATGCACTCGTGTAAGTAAAGCTCATGTAAGATATATCTATAACATGTTTGTTGCCGGTAATTGAAATATATTTTTGGCAAGGAAGCGTTGTAAATACTTTGTAAACTAATAAGACAATGTCATTTACCAAATAATTCCACTTTGATAAACAAAAACATTGTAAACTACTAAAATCCGTAGTAAGCAAGTCATAATAGACTTCCGAGAATCCAAACACAGCCTTAATCTCGACGACAAGTTATTGTTTTTTAGATGATAATGATGTGACCAAAGGTCGCGTTATTGGTGTCACGTTCACATTTAGATAGATAGTATAGTATGTCATTTTGTCTCTTATCAACTTTGGTCTTCCATTTTTACTAGGTCTGAATTTAAGATCAATATTCGGTAGGACCAAAAACCATATCTGAACTTTTTAAAAGATAAGGAGTTTAAACAGTGTATATTAAAACTAAATCCTTGTTTTTGACCGATTTGTTGGGAGGTGTCAACCTCATACTGATTTACATCTTTTTTTGAGCTTCACCCCTTTCTCTCTCAAAAAAAAAAAAGTATATCCTTCTATCAAACAAGGGTAGCCGTTTGGAATTTTTGATAATCTGCATAATAGTAAAATATAATGATTTAAATTTTCAGTTGTGGAATTTATGATCATTTCGTAAACTAGTTCACTTCAGGTCGGCAAGTATTTGACATTCGAGAATTTCATCTTTCTTTAATGTTTTGGTGCGTCTAATCTTCAAAGTTTAAAGTCACTTTTACTGAGTAAAACTTCTCTCATACTCGAGTTTTCACATTTTAATTAATGTCAGGCTAATTCTCGCTTACCCTAAAGTATTTACTTACTTCACAGTTGTTATTTAACTCGTACCATGTAGAAAGTGTCATCTACCTCAACCTTTTTTATTCAATTTCAACCTAATTAGATATTATTAGACTATTTCAACTTTGCTATGCCACCACATTCTTAAATTTGTCAAAGGATAATATTACTGCTGATTCATCCAACTGTTTAAAAAAGGCGTGCTCAACAATACACCATATATCAAACATGGGAAACTTTCACTTCATTCCGTAGAAACCAAAACCAGCTTACTTCAATCTCCTTAGTCTTAATTGTTGGGTTTATCTTGACTGGGACCAAAAGGAAGGGTCATTGTTCCCACACTCTCCAACATTATTAAATATTAATATGTACACATTTTAGAAAAAAAACATTATGTCGTTCAGATATATACTTTCAGACAAATTATGAAACCACAATAATGCATGGTTTGTTAGAAATGTGGCACAGGAAGGTTTCCCCCTCTTACCATGTCTCAGCTTTTGTAGGATACAAGGGTATAAAGGTGAGTCATCCATCTAAAGCAACTTGCGTTTTTACCCCCAATGTCCCACTCTCAAGTGCTCCATGATGGGGTAATTTCTAGCAAAGCAACAAAAAACAACATGATCTTCCCATGATGTGACAATGATCATCACTAAGACCATATATATATATAGACACCTCAAAAACTAGAATAGACACAGAACAAACACGTGATTACTTAGACTATAAACAAAGAGACTCTTATAAGCTAAGGCAAATTTATCCTTGTACCGGAATGTCAAGGCTTGGTGTCTGTTTTTTTTTGAAATAATTCTCATGTTAAAATTTGATAAGACCCCAAAGGATTTTATAAATTAGAGATGTCCCTCCTTAACATTCAATTTTGTAAAGATGAATTAAATTCAATCCAAAAACCAAAGTGTGATCCATTGTTGAACTTAGGATTATGTATTGAGGCCGAGTAGGCAGCAAAGATTAGTGTGACATCTCGTTATAAACTGAAGTGTGGGAAACTGAAGATGTTCATCTATTTCATTACCCATATAAGCCTTCTACATAAATCATAATGAACCATATTTAGTTAATACGATTCAACATCATCAGAACCTAACACAAGTGTCTGGTGTACAAAATACGCGAGTGTTGTAAATCTTCATGTACCAAGTTTGATTCATAATGATATTAAAAATGTTAACACTAATCAACTTAAGTGTACACACAAACATTCGGCATTGTGCAGGTGCAATAGAATTTAGTAATGTGGAAGATAATAATATGATATGATACAATGAACATTTTTTTGTTGTATAATATATATAAGCCGAAAACATAGAGACTCAGTCATTCGATATATGATAGATATAACTGTACGAGATAATAACATGTGACAGCAATGAGACCCACAACCAAATCCACTAAGCCAAAAAATTAAACGCCTTTGACGATGCTCTATGCAACATGAACCTAGAAATCTTCAGTAAATAGACAAGGATGATGAATTCACATAATGCAGCATGATTACATTTTTAATACCCCAAATCCACACTAACTTAAACTTCTCCCCCAACCCTTTTTTTTTTTTGTTTTGTTTTTAAACTGTGAACTGTTTCCTTCACATTGACTAACTACTAAAATGATGTGGGAGAAAAACCAACACAAATTCTCCTGACTCAAAGATGAATAAGCAAAAGCTAGTTTGGTGATGTGATGTTTTTTCTCACTCATTTGTACCATCAAAGCTACCCACTGCATTTCCTCTTTTCTTCTCTCTCCAATTCTCTCCCCACACTCTTGCTTCCGCAACTGCACGTTCTCTATCCAGGTCGCGGTTCCTCGGAGTCTCTCTAGCTCTTCCGGTATTTACAGGGCTATCTCTCTGAGAATCATGCCTCTCCAAATCATCCACTCCCCATTTTCTTCCAGAGCCACCGCCAGTGTCAATTCTGCTCAACTCACTTGGATCCCTACTGTCTCTCTTCCTGAGGTCAGGTGAGTTCCTACGGGTAGAAGGGGAACCGAGCCGTGCACGGTCAGGGCTATCCACACTATCTGCCATGCTCCTTCTGTCGTCCCTCATTCTAGGGGTTGATGAACCGACCCTGTTCGACTGATTGGCTGCATTCGGGTCAAATGCCTGGGAGGCTAGATATGTGAGAGCAGTCACAACATCTCCAATAAGAGGCCTTGTAGCAGCTTGTTCCTGCAGACACATGGCTGCAACTGCAAGTGCTTGATACAGTCCCCGCATTGGATATCGACCTTGAAGAAGTGGATCAGCCATTTTGGGAAACTTCCTGCGGTCTTTAAAAAGAGGTCGTGCCTGCATAGTTCCATGCCCCAAGAATATGAAGTCAAATGGTGGTCATTTTTTTATTAAGGGTCCGTTTGTGTCACAGTTTTTTCTTAAAAAATCATAATTTTTTAAAATAACTTTTAAGAGTTTTCATCTGTTTATTACAGACTTCTCTTGAAAAAAAATTTGATAGGTGATTTTTTCTTCTTTTCATTTACAATAAACAAACACAAAATAACTTCTGGTTTTATTAAAAATAATCTATAAATTATTGAAATTCAAAATCACTTCTGTAACAAACAGACCCGTACATGTTAACTTAGAAATTGGTCAAAATATTAACATAAACCATTTACGTGTGATGTATGACCTATAAAAAATACACAAGGATGAGCAGGTAAGGTACTCACCCATGCCACAAGATTATGCTCTCCATGCCCACGCGTGTTATCAATGGCTTTGCGCCCGGTAATGAGTTCAAGAAAAACAACTCCAAAACTATAGACGTCTGATTTCAGAGTTAGTTGACCAGTCATAGCATACTCCGGAGCACAATATCCATATGTTCCCATTACACGTGTGGATACATGAGTCTTATCACCAACTGGACCAAGTTTTGCCAGCCCAAAATCTGATAACTTGGGATGAAAACCTTCGTCTAGGAGGATGTTAGATGATTTTAAGTCTCTATATATCACAGGGGGATTTGCCTTGTCATGCAAGTATTCCAATCCCTTTGCTGCCCCAGCTGCTATTTTCATCCTTGTGTTCCAGTCTAGAGGTTCCTTTTCTGGAGGAAGATCTGGAAAGATATTCAGATTCAGAGTCAGAATGGTGATAAAGCTGGATATCATGTTAAAGTTACTATTACATAATATGTTCGCTACAGAATCGTCTTGCTAATGATTTGTTTTCAGAAATTCAAAACATCTTGTTTAAGACCTGCAAAGGATCTTATTTTTCATTTTTAAATTCCTTGAAATCGCATTTAGTAGTTCAAATTTAAATTTCAGATGGCAAACCTAACATGAACTGTACATTTAAAATAATGAAAATGAAAAGGTAGCCATAGATGTAGCTAGCAATAATTTCTAGCACAATTGACAGAAATGCCTGTCAATGATGCCAATATATGTCATTTTATACATAAACTTGTATCCATGTGAATGGAGGGAAATGAATATATGAGCAGGTAGCTATTCATAATAATATTAATTTACTAGAAATGTAAAATCTAAACAATCTTTTGCTCTTCTCCTTAACCAGTTGAGGACTAATTTAAGTCAAGAAAATGACACTCATGCGCAATATTTAAGGCTTATCTAATCAATCCAAAGAAGATTGATTGAACGATTACTAAAATTGACACACGGAAAAGAAGTTCCATCCTTGTAATCTAATGTGCTTGTCAAGCATAAGCATATTCTATTTGGAAAGTTCACTACTACCCCCACTGAAACCAAATTCAGCTAAAAACATTCATTAATCCTACAGTTCTATGTCACAGATTTAATATTTTGCTTCTAACTACTACACTAGCATCGTCACTATATGAATTCCACATCAATAATCAGACTCTAGAAAGAGTACCATTCATAAAACATTTTTGCTTGGCAATGCGAAAAGCATTGAAGAGTCATATAGCTTTCTCATTTCAATACAAGATTTTGCTGAACAGAAATATAAACTACATGTATTTAGCTGAAAGCATGATTGGTAATGCCCAAAAGCAAATTACTCAGACACCCAAACCTGCATGTCTCATGAAGCTATAAAACCTAACAAGTTATTTAGGACCCTAACAAATGCGTTTGTACTATATAGGACAGCAAACTCCCAGAACCCTCAACCGGGATTAAAACAACAACAACATCAATGATAATGAAGTGTTTTACTTTTACCACTGCATGGAGCCAACTACATGGATCAATTGACGCCATTAATTTATGTAAGCACAATTAAACCCAACATGGAATAACTAGCTACAAGGATTATCGTCTTAGTTTAATTGTACAAACAAAAAATGTACTTTTCTGAATCTGGTACGAAAATATCTTCCTCCCCTTTTAATAATAAAATAGACCAGCAAACAAGTAATAGCTTCCTTGTTTGAGGTAAACCATGTTAATCTACCGCCTAGCAAGGTTAGACAATTATTTTTCATAATCACCAAATGACTACTCCAATCTACTAGCAGTTAGGCGGCACAAGGATAATCTAGGTTTTCCATAATCAGAAAATGACTACTCCGCTGTGAGGATCTAAAAAATATTCATGTTACTCGTTGAATCCTAAGTAAAAACAATCGAGTGCTATTTGAAGTTTTGAACAACGTCAAATCAATATAAACAAGCTAAATTTTTGAACAGTCTAAAGCATAAACAATTAAATAGAAAGACATTTATCATCCAATAGTTCAAAGTAACCACGGATAATCTGTGATCTATTTTCAAAGGAACTTTTATTATTTAATAATGGGAACCTACGATTTTTATCCGAAGACCGTATGATTTTGTATGATGTATTCTCATTATTTGACGCCTCTGGAACAATATATTTCAGTATTTTAAATTCGAAAAACATGAAATTTAATATTTTATAGCCTCATTATATGAAAATGCATTTATTCATGAAGCATTCAAGAGGTTTCGGTTAAAAGGGAATGCAATCTGACCATGCAAATGATCCTCCAGAGATCCCAATGGCATAAATTCATAAACGAGCAGTCTCTGATCACCATCAGCGCAATAACCAATCAAATTCACAAGATTTGGGTGATGTAAGAGGCTGAGCATGAGAACTTCGACCAAAAACTCTCGATTTCCTTGAAGTCCATTCCGGTCAAGCTGTTTTACAGCAACTACCTGCAAAGAAAATGATTCATCCACAAAAGATAAAAAGGGAGATGTAGAGTTATATTACCTCCGTCCCTGTATGACCCTTTTGTACAATTTTATCGTCCCTTCTTATAAAACTCTTTTCAATTACAAGATGCATTAATTATTTTTTAACAAAATATCCCTAATTAAATGAAGAGAATTAAAGACCAACCAATTACCTCTTAATATTTAAAGGATAATTTTGAAAAGAGAATGTACATTCCTGGCAAATTTAATATAGACTTTTCTTAATTCGTGTGCTTTGGTCAATGACGTCTTACATATAGGGACGGAGGAAATGGTAATAAATTAATAATCAAATTGAAAACCCATGTTTGAGCAATAAATTTTCCAAGCCCAAAATGTTAACTATAATAAAGTGAAAACTGAAAAACCATTCATCATAGAAAAGGCATCAACCGCAACTTACCTGTTTCGTGCTCTCAAGGCAACCTTTGTAAACACGTCCAAAACCCCCTTCACCTAATAAGCACTCTGGCCTAAAATTCTTTGTAGCAGCTGCAAGCTCTCGGAATGTAAATGTTTGTGCAGCAATATGTGCCGTTGAGCCATCCTTTGGAACTGGTGCTTCCTTTTCCTTCTTAGAATCTGAGACACTTTTTGATTTTGATTTATCTACATGAGAAATTAAAGATAAGTAGGAGTGGAAGCAATAACAGAACATATTGGATAAATTAAAGAAGGTGATGGCATGATGTTGATGCTCCTAATCACTATGTGCAGTCACATGTGTAATTACACATTACAAACAGTCTTAGGACCATATGCGGGTTTTCATCCTTAAGTCATATATCACAACAATGTTGTTCAACTAGTTTTAATGAACCTAAATACTCCCAGCAGCACAACTACCTAATAACCTAAATGCTACATTGTTATAGTGCCGCTATTTGACATCACTTTGCACTAAATAGCTTATTGCAAAACAATAGCGATTTGCTCAGATTCCACTAAACTATAGTGCTATGGCACCACTGTAGCCGCTATTTGACAACACCAAAATAATCTAGGTTAATATTACATAGCTATCTACTACATTGAAGAACACTTCGCTGAAAATGCAGCTATCATACCCTGAATCTGTTTTGCATCCTAGAATAGTCAACAAAAAATTGGAAAACATTCAGAATCAATGTGATATGATTGGTCATATCATATGCATATTTTACCAAGTAGCAGATCATCAACAATGTTACTAGAAGCGCTTATTGGGACCAAAATGCAATTATAGAATTCAGGGAAACCAAAACCTATCACCAATCACCACTACCATCAAATCAGCAGAACCAACACTTCAAATGAACCAGATCAAACAAACAAACAACGTGGGCACACAAATTAATTCACATAAACAAACAAAAACACAAAATTGAACAGAATTCAACACAAAACAACAATCAACAAAAGAGGGCAAAATAAAAATAAAAATAAAAATAAAAAAAGAGATACAAAATTTAGCATCAAACCTGAGCTAACCCTAGTGGGGTGATGAGATTGAGGAAGAGAAGCTTCCTTAAAAGATTCTTTTTTTGAAACTTCCTTCACAGCATTAGTGTCCTCCTTGTTGGATGATCCAAAACAAGGAAAACAACCACCCATATCAAAATCAATATCAAAATCAAAACTTTTTACAAAACCCAACAATAATTAACACTCATAAACAAACCCTAATCACTTCTCAGCTTCAAAACACAGTCAAAAACACAAACCCATATCAAAATTTTCACTAAAAATCAAAACTTTTTTTCTCACACTAAAAATTTCTCTCTCTCTCTAGAGTTACAGTTGAAGGTGATCTTCATCGGCCATTAAAGGGGAAGATCGAGAGTAGGGTGGTGGAGAAGCAGATCAACCAATTGAAGAAAACTGAAAGACAAAGAAGGTAAAGGAAGAAAAAATAATAAATAAATAATATAGAAGAAGAATAATGAAAAAGGTAAGAATAAAATTAAATAAATAAAACGTGGTAAGAATTTTGAAATATGATTTCTTTTTTGTTTTCTTTGGTAGAATCAAATTAAAAGGAGATAATTTTTTAAGTGGAAAAATCAATGGGATTAATGTTTATAAAGAAAAATTTGCTTTGCACAATCTTTATATTTATGAGGTTTTCATTTGCAATTAGAAAGTTGGTCTGAAGTTCAAACTTTCATCTTTTCTTTAAGTAATTATTTCTTTTGGTTGATTTCTTTAAGTAAATTTACTTTTAAGTCATTGCTATTTATTTTTTTTAGGTAAACTCATTGCAATTGTAATTACAAACATATATACATACGAGTAAAATGGATGTCCTTGTGAGCTAAGCTCAGTTAGTAAGGATAATGCATAGTATATGCAAGGTCCAAGATTCAAACATCGACCACCATCAAAAAATACAAGAAAATGGATAAAATGGTCGGCATGATTGACTCACATTTTAGCATGGCTGGATCGTGTCATTAAAAAAAACGTGGTTGAATCGTGAAAATATTAACCTACAATAATCATATCATTTTAGTCTAATTAGTCCAGATAAATATCATTACCAACAATTTCATGTTATTTTTGAAAAATTAATATTAATAAAATCTTTAACAACTATTACCCAATTTAAAAATTATTAAAAAGTATTTTTTTAAAAGGATTAAAAAATAAATTTAAATGTTAGTTTGAGAAGCTAGAAATTCATTATGAGAAAGGTAAAAAGAATTAACCGGGGACATAAACCTAAGTAAGATTTAAATATATATAAACTTAGATATATTTAACTAAAACTATTAGAGTTTTAATCTTTATAAATTATAAGGCTTAATAGGTCAATTGGTCCCTTAATTAATTTCAAGTTTTCATTTTGGTCCTATAACTAATAAAACTTATGTTTTGGTCCCTTAATTTGCCCTCCGTCTGTCAAATAAATCACCGACCGTTAAGTTTAACATCAAATGTCTATGGTAAACCAACCATAAAAGTGGTCCACCATAGATCTATTAATTATTTTAATATAATCCGTTTGATCTTTTTTATTAAAAGATAATCGTTAGATCATGCATGTCTACTGTATCTTACTGTGAATCAACCACATCTAACTCTATTTCTCATTATTTCATCTCTCTTTCTGGATCAACACAATAACACAACACGCTTCTTCTTCTTCCCCAAACCACCACCACCGCCAATTTTGAGGAACTGTAGCTTCTCCATTCGATCTCCTTTCCCAAATCTACCACCACAATTGAATTCCTTTATCTTTTCTCTACAAAACCCACTATTTTATTGATCAAATTGGAGATGTTGAAAATTCCAAACCACCTCCTTTTCTCATGTTTTCCGGC